>Ga0222714_10000046_pt1 | contig 145015 bp, 160 predicted proteins | sample C33_3DmetaG_FD_165048 | JGI IMG/M metagenome (GOLD analysis project Ga0222714, IMG submission 165048) | Estuarine water microbial communities from San Francisco Bay, California, United States - C33_3D | ecosystem: Environmental > Aquatic > Marine > Unclassified | place: USA: California... | reverse complement strand
CATGTTCCACCCATTGACTTATATTTTTTTGCAGCCCACGCATTAGCGTAGGCTGAAGGGTATACATCAAACTTTGCTTTAGCCTGAGACTTTGCAGCAGACCAGAGAGATGGTTTTGTTGGTTTATTTTGCTTTGCCATTATTTTTTTTCTTTTTTGGAGCTGATTTTTTCCCATCAATCATTGGAGTCATTGCACCTTTGATATCTTTGAGATAATTATTATTACTTTTTTTATTTTTCATTCCATATGCCATTTTTATTTTTTCTTTCTTTTAGCAGAGATCTTTCTAAGGGTCTTAGCTAAATTAGCCTGACGTACAGTAGTCTTACTATATTTGCCCGGATTCTTTGTTACAGCAGCTGCCATGCCAGCAACAGACTTACCAGCCTTCTTTGCTTTAGCAGTGAAGGCTCCGGGTCTTTTAATTGCACCCTGAATCCAGTTCTTATCTTTTTTTGAAGCCATTATTACTTGTTCTTCTTTTTATTCATAATAGCTTTTTGAATAAAAGGAGGAAGTTTTTTCTGCGCTGCTGTCATACCAGTGCTTTTCTTCATTGCGCCCTTTTTAGCTGCACCCTTCTTCATAGCACCATTCTTTGCTGCCATTCCTTTTTCTTTTTTCATTCCGTAAGCCATTTTATTCTCCTTTTTTAGTTTTTTCTTTTGCTATTTTTTTTCATGTGCCAATCAATATGGCCATCGAGTTTGTCATCAACCTTATCAACCTGCTCATCGACATGGTCAATCTTATGATGTAAGTTAATTATATCATCCTTAACTGTTACCAGCATGCTAGCAACAACATTGTGATCAGCTTTGTTTTCAGCTCTACCCTTTTGGACAAGAGCTGCTAGTACTCCACCAACAGCAGCTATAACGGCGACGACAACAGCTTCCATATCAAGATCCTTTAATCCATTTCTTTGATGGGGACTTTGTTTTGCTTGGGCTCCACTTAACTTTATTAGCCCAATATGCAGCCGACATCTTACCTTTAGCAATATTCTTAGAGTGACGGGAAGCAAAAGCTTTTCTTTGACCAACGGTTTGATTTGTTTTAACACCCTGCTGACCAAAACGAATAGTTTTTACTTTACTACCAACCTTGGCTACAACTATGTGCGATTTACTTGGATGACTTGGAGTCCTTTTGGGCTTGTTGTAGCCGGAAACTCCGTGCATTTGTTAGCCTAGAATCTTTTTTTGCAGCCATTACTTTTTCCTTTTAGAACGTTTCTTGCTTTTTGGTTTTAAATCTTTTAACTCAATGCCGTACATAAAGTTATTCTGACCCATTCTTGGGCCACTTATGTATATGTTTTTTTTAAAAGTCATTTGCTTCTTTTTTTCTTTAACTTAGAGGCAGAAGATATTGCGATAGCAATGGCTTGCTTTCTAGACTTAACAACTGGGCCTCCTTTTCCAGAATGGAGAGTGCCTCTACCATATTCTCCCATTACAGACTCAATCTTTTTTTGGTATGTTGTTGCTTTCTTCTTTTTTGCTGCCATTGTTATTGTCCTTTGGCTTTGAATATCCCTTGGATACTTTTCTGAATTTTGCTAATGACATAACTAGTATAGTAACAAAAAATACCCCACCTTATACAGGTGGGGTAAATAATTTTTGTTTATTATTGAGTTTTTTTAGGTCTACCCTTAGGCTTTGGGGCTGGTTTATCACCAGCTGGAGCTTTCTTGGTAGTTGCTTTCTTTACTTCTTTTTCAACTTTTTTGACTTCTTCTTTAAGAGTCTTTTCAACATTCTTGACAGAAGAATCAACAGCTTCAGCAATTTTTTCCATTGTATCCAAATGGCCTTCAACCACTTTTTCTGCAACAACGGAAACTACGTTGGCTTCAGCGGCTTTCTTCTTAAACATTTTCTTTAATTTAACTACAAGTGACTTAAACATTTTTACCTCTATTTTTATTTTTAATAGTTTTTATTGTATAATAATAGTAATATATATTATTAGCTATTTACCCTGCTGAGACTCTTTGATGAGAAGGTATCTATCTCCAGTCTCTTTAGAAACTAGAGAAAATCCATAGGCAGCTGCTTCCTCAATGGCATTTCTTAAATCTTCTTTATTCTCTAAAGAAACATCACCAAGGGGGAGAGTAATCCCTGCATATACGTCAATATTTTCAAAGTTTCCTATGTTTATTTTTCTATTTACTCCACAAATAAAAACTGGATTTGTAGAGATAGATATTTCTTGTGCCATTAAATTAACCACCTGATCTATTTGGGAGTCTGTTGTTGATTGCTCTTGTGCTGTTTTTGTTATCTTAGGCATTTTGCTCCTGCAAAAGTCCGATCTGCTTTAGAGTCTCTAGAGTCTGATCTTCTAGGGACATATTATCGGTATTGATTATAACAGATGCCATACTCATAACCTGCATAATTTCTTGTTCCGATTTATGAGACAACTGTTCATCTGACATTAATCGGCCATCTCTCTTATATATTCTGTCCTGAAGAGTTTCCTTTGAAGCATCAAAGCAGACAACAAATCCATTTGGCTGCTTTAGGATTGCTTCCGCCTCATTAGCAAATCTTACATCAGAAATGATGACAGCAAATGGGTCCTCTACTGAGTCTTCTTCTAGAGATTTATAATAAGACCTATAAAGCTTTGAGGCTTTCATAATACCCCACATAGCAAAGCAATCCTCACGTCCGTCTCTACATATGTCTCCAGCCTTTTGTAGGAAAGATCTAGGCTTTATGCCTTCTGGCTCTATTGGCAGCTGGTGTAGGGCATTTACTTTACCGATAAACTCTTCGTAGGGTGGAATAATTCCCAAAGAAGATCCGCCATATATATCAAACAATACCTCATGTATTGCGTATAGCTGTCTATTATCTTCGTTAAAACCTTTGATTGATCGCCTAATTGAGGCGAGTTCATATAATGGTAGGGCAAAGAATATATGGTCCCAATATGTTCCAAATTTTTTTTCTGCGAATGAACCTTTTGGAACTATCTGTTCTGCGACTGATGTCTTTCCGCTTCCAGCTTTTCCAGCTAAACCTATAATAATCGGTTGACTAGTTTTAAATTTTTTCATTAGATTACATCCTTGCTTCGGTGAATTCATTATATCACCGTTGCAAGATAAAAACTACATATCAGACTATATATTTTTTTCTTAATTCTAACTCATCCAAAAATGTATTGGCTAATGCATCCGCTTCCCAAACAAAAGATCTGGGAACTTGTAAAACCCTAAAATTATACTCTGATCTAATATCTTCTACAGTCATTAGAAGTGGCATAAGAGAACTATTTTTACACTTCCACCTACCACTAATCTGGTTGGCAACAACAGCAGAATCAGTATATATTATTGGGTCTACTAAATCTGACATCGAGCATATTAGGAGACCAGCTATAACAGCTTCATATTCAGCTTCATTATTAGTTCTTGGGCCCAATCCTCTTGCGAACTGAGCTACCTTTTTTCTATTTTTGTAAACTATGGCAGCACAAGATGCTTCGCCAAATCTTTTTTGACCTTGACCCCTAGAAGCGCCATCGCAAAATACTTCAATATTCATTTAATAAACCTACCTTAATGTGACACAACAAAATTATATATATCTAATAACATATTCTCTACTTCAGAATATGAAAACAAATCTCTTTCTAAATTAGAAATTTGGGTTAAAATATTTTCTATATATTGTTTTGCTGTTTCTATCTTTTCTGGTGGTTCATCCAATTTTAACATTGTGTTTTATGCCATTTTCCTGCGCCATCTTATGCAAAGAATTCTCTTGTTTAGAAGAAGTAATTTGAATAGCGTAGCTTAATAAATACCTAAGTCCCTCCAACTCCACTTGCATTGGAAAGTCTAAAGACTTTCTTTTCTCAGAGTAAAATTCCTTAGGCTGTCCAACAGCTTTATAGTAACCGACAAACATTTCTGCTCCCTTAATAAGTGGAAAAATCCGTTTCTTGATAAAAGCCCTTAGACTCTCTTGCTGAAGCAATTTGCATAGACTGAACTTTATCCATTAGTTTTCTTGCAGATTCAGATGCTATTCTAGCAGCACTCTCCATTGATTCTGCTAAACTTACTATTGCCTCACATGTAATTAGGGCATTGTATTCTTCTTCAGCAGCTTCCATAGCAGCTGCTTCTCGTTCTGCTTCATTCTTGCCTACTCTAGAAGATTTATATACCTTTTTATATTTTCCTTCTATTAACTTATAATTAGCTCTAGCCATACCAGCAAAGCGTGCTGCTCTTCCATAAACATTGGAGCTTTTGGCAACCAGTGACGCCAAAGCATCAAGTCCCAAATCTATGGTGTCTGAATCAGGAATTTCTATAAAGTATTTAAATGAAGTTGACTGGTCAGTATATGCGGTTATCACTTCCTGTATTTGTGGACCTAGGAATTCAGTCAACATTTGCTGAAGTTTTTCTAGCGTTTGAATATTCAACTTTTTCTTTTTCCTTTTTTGTTTTTCATCTTTGTTAAAAATACATCTAAGTTTAACTGTTTAGCTAGCTCTGGATCTGTTGCTTCTATAATTTTTGCTAGCTTAAATTTTGCTTCCTCTATATGTTCTCTCACCGTATTAGGATGCTCATTAATTTTTGCTGATATTTCACTTGATCTTTTTCCATCTACAAATCTCCATTTTATCAGCTGCCTCTCCTGAACTGTTAGGTCTTCAAATAAATGATAGACATCTTCTCCGGAGAACCCAGAATTGATCTATTGTATCAGTTAATAGCATTTGCTCCAACGTCAGCTCTTTAGGTTCTGCTTTAAATCCAACAGCCTGTTCATCGTCGCTATTATCTGACGACTCATCTGGAGCTAGCGGAAAAGTCTTTCTTCCTAATTGATCAATTAAGAATGTGTCAACATTTTTCTTCAATAAATAAAAGAAATAACTGTACAAAAATCCACTAAAAGGAATTGGCCCTTTTGCCGAGTCCCTTCTTTCATATCTGGCGATGCATTGAAAAAAGGTTGACTCAACAGTGTGTCTAATATCCTCCTCCTCACCATACCTTCTGGCCATGTATTGTATTCCTCTCATGACCTCTACCACATGTTTATATCCAGCGCTGTTTAAATTATTTTTCATGAGCGCAAAACGTACATAAGAATCTTTGACAAATAAAGATATAAATCTCCTGATGTCATAATCTGATATGTTATATCTTCCGTGATACAACAAGGATACGTATTTGGTTAAGAAATTACTAAACACATTTAGTAATTCTTGCTTAGACTCCATTGATCCAGCTTTTGCTTTTGCAATTAGCTCTTGCATTTCGTTTTCTTCTAAAGAATAATACTGTTCTTTGTATGATGACATTTTATTTGCCTTCCCAATATAATATGCTATCCGAATACATATTCCTTATGTCTTCATAAAAAACAATATTAGGAACTTCTAATTCGTCCATAAATTCTTTCGCATTTTTTGAATATTTGCTGATGATGCAGGTTAGTTTTTCAAATTCTTTTGGATAATACCTTTTGAATCTTTTTAACTTAATCTTACTTTTATCATCTAAGTAACCTTTAATCTCTACCCACTCTTCAGTTTTAGGTAAGAAAAAATCTGGCGTGTAACCTTTTGTTCCTCTTTTAATTGGAAAATAAAATACTGTTGGTTCAAAAGTATATTTAATTTTATATAGATTTAAAATTCTAACAAAGTTAGCTTCCCAACTTGATCTAACATTCAAGTTAATATCTTTCCTAAATCCACTTTTTGTATGCTTATAAGCATTGCCGTTTTTTGGCTACCTCTTTTGTATCTTCTTCAATTATTTCTGTATCAACTTTTTTCTTTGCGAGGACCGATAAATTCGGATGCTTAGAAAGTTTTGATCTTAATAAAAAAAACTCTCCTGACTTGACAATATGTAGATCCATTGTGATATCCTTCTCTGGTCAAAACACCTACACTATTATAGTTTAAAAAAAAATAAAAAACAAATACTTCCACTCAAAAGTTGTGGAACCAAGAACAGGATGATATAATCAACACTATGGAAAACACACTTAACACAATCAAGAAAATGACATCAATCGAACTCAACGAGAAGTCAATTAGCTCGTTTGAGTCTAACGGTTTCTCGCGTGAGGAGGCTATCAAGATCGTCAACAGCGTCGATCACACCCAGCCTTTCCACACGCCTGTGTCAGACTTCTGATTATAAAATAAATTAACCCCCTCGGTTTAGGCCGAGGGGGTTTTTTTATGCCTTTGCAGCTTTTTTATTCCTAAACACTCCAGTAGGACAAGCCCCTGTTTTGGCATGTTCGCAGTAGCTGCAGGTTCTTGAATTTGACGTTGGCAGGAATGATGTATCCTGCATAATCTCATTAATATTATTTAATACTTTAACTTTAACATTTTCTATATCATCCTTAGAAAATAGATGACCCTTCTTTTTCCCAGATCTCAGGTAATGAAGTTCTGCGTATATATTCTTATCTGGAAACTGTAGAGAAGCAGCTAGTGCATAGATGCCTAGCTGTAAATTATTGTGAATATTTTTTTGACTGACTTCCCATTTGCCAGTCTTATAATCAATGATATTGACAGTATCTCCGAACAATATCTATTCGATCAATAAAACCCATGACATTGTAAGTGCCAATAATAAAAGAAAAACCATACTCTTTTTCGTACACATCAAAAGTTGTAGACGAATATTGGTCGTAAAACTCATTAATTATTTCTTTGCCAATTGATATTAAGTCTGCAGATATCTTCTTATCAGGATCGTATGAAGCTTTATGCTCTTCATATTTCTGCAGCATTGTTTCATGTTGAAGCAGTTCTTCATGAGACACTGTATCTTCCAATACAGAGTGAACTATGTTTCCGCAAAACCGCTGCTTCTGCAAAGTATCTTGGCTCTTTTTGTATGTAGGTATAAAAATACCTCGATGGACACTGTTGATATGTATCTATTCTTGAGTAAGAGAAATCAACTACACTAAGTCTCTCCAGGTAGTCTAGATCATCAAAAGATTTTATTTGTATTGTCATTATTTCCTATAATCTTCTGGATCATATATGATATTTCCATCTTTATCATATTCTTTTCCCAGTTCATCTAAAACATGTCCGTTATACTTGTTAATAAATGTACCCTGACCAGCTGGAACCCAACCAGTTTCACCTATTTCCATATAATCATCATCAGCGAATTGTGACATATTCTTCTCCTATTTTAATAGTGCAATCAGAAAACTTTTCTATATTTAGATAGTAGTTTAAAACTGTATGCAGGTTGAGAAGTTCTTCTTTTGTAGCAAAAAGTCCAACTACTCCAACCTGAACAAAATGCTTTTCTGGATTCTCGTCCAAATATTGAATTAAAGATACATTACCTTTAGTTATCTTAGCTGTCTCTAAAGCGCTCATTTAGTCCTCATCAACAATTGTAATTGGATTCCATGTTGGATCATTCATCTTTTCTCTCATGTCATTAACATAGGAATCCCAATCTCTTTCATCCTCTGTTTTCTTGACATAATTAACCTTACCTTTAAAGGGATTAGTTTTAAATCGAGTAATAATTACTCTACCTTCCTGAGTGCGCCACCTAAGAACGCCATTTCTACAGTCGCAGAAATCGTCAGGATGCTGCTCTATAACTCCACGTGGATCAAATCTACCACTGCATGATCTACATTTATCAAACTTTCCTTTGTCTGAACAACGCGAACATGAAAAACAGTATCTCCAGCAGTCTCTTTCGGCTGGATTTCTAAAGCTACCAGGGGCTGGCATTATTGTGTCTCCAATTCTAATATTGAATTAACTAATGGTATTATCTTTTGAGAAGATAATATATTAAATTTATATGTTAACTTATGATTATTATCCTGAATCTCTATAAATACAGGACAATTACCTTTTGTATTTGAAATTATATCATAAATTTTTTTAAATGAAAGGCTTGATATTGTATGTGGAAAATTAAATACAATAGCTTTTCCACCAGAAAATAATTTTGAGTCCACCTTTTCTGATGAATTATAAAATATTTTAATTGTTGAGTTTTCTTCTTCTGTCTCTTTATTAAGGAAACCATTTATAATTAGAATCTCTCCAGATGCTAGATAATTATCTGGTATGTCTTTAGCTGTTTTTGGGAAAACGATTACTTCTACAGAAGAAGAGATATCTTCAACCTCAAACTTATACATCTTAAGACCCTTTTTAGTTGTCATCTTTTTAATTGATGTAATGATTCCTCCAACTTTGACTGGAGTACCTGCCTGTATATCTGACAAGTCAATAATTTCTGAAGTAACTTTTGTTTTAATGGCATCCCAGATACCAGCTACAGGGTGATTGGTTACATATATTCCCAATTCTTCTTTTTCTTTTTCTAGAATATCTAACTCTAATCTTCTGCTAACTTCTACTTCAGAGGTACTGACCAATTCATCTAGTGCACCTGCAGCAGCCAAGTGTTCTAAGGTAGACTTTTTTAATATAATTGGGTCACATCTTCTAAAGAAGTCATACATGCTTATGTATGGATTGTCTGCATCTCTGCAATTAACAATTCCTTCTGCAATTGCCATCCCAATTCCGTTAATAGCAGACAGACCAAAAATAATTGACTGATCATCCATTACTTCAAAATCAATGCCTGAATAATTTATTGATGGAGGAAGAACCTCAATGCCTATTTTTCTGCAGTCAGAAAGATACAGGCTCTGCTTTTCCTTATTGCCTACAACGGAACTCATCAATGCAGCCATATACTCAACTGTATAATTAGTTTTTAAATACGCAGTGATGTAAGAAATCATGGCGTAGCTTGCAGCGTGAGCTCTGTTGAAACCATAACCACCGAAGTACTCAATGTCAGAATATATTTTATTTGCCTTGTCCTCAGATATGCCAGAGTTTTTAATGCATCCTTCAACAAACTTTTGTCTGAACAACGCAATCTTGTCCATTAACTTCTTGCCAATTACTTTTCTTAAATCATCAGCTTCTGCGGAACTAAATCCAGCTAACTCTCTAGATACCCCAAGAACATCTTCCTGGTATAACATAATTCCAAGTGATGGACCAAGAACTTTTTCTAAATTAGGATGATCATATATAACCTTTGATCTCCCATGTTTTCTATCAATATAAAGCTTGTCCATTCCAGAACCCATGGGACCTGGTCTGTATAAAGAAATTAATGCCATGATATCTTCAATGTTTTGAGGTTGAAGTTGAACCATTAACTGTCTCATCCCAGAAGATTCAAGCTGGAATACTCCAATTGCATTACCCTTTTTTAGTTCATCAAAAGTTTTTGAATCATCAAGAGGAATCTGATCTACATCTAATTGTATGTTTCTGTGTTTTTTAACTAGTTTAATGCAAATATCAATAACGCCAAGGTTTCTTAAGCCTAGGAAGTCAATTTTAAGCAGGCCGCACTGCTCCACTCTTCCCATGTCCCACTGTGTAACCACTGGGTTATCTATACCTTTTTGCATAATGGGCAGATAATCTACAAGTGGACCCTTGGATATAACTATGCCTGCAGCGTGTGTGCCAGTTTGCCTAACAAGACCTTCAAGACCAAATGCTGTATCAACAATCTTTTTAGAATCTACATCTGAGTCATACTCATTTTTAAATTCAACTACTTCCATGCACTCAGATAAATTTTTTGATATACCAAGAACCGGTGGCGGTACAAGTTTTGCTATTTTATCTCCACCAGTAAAATCATACCCTAAAGCTCGTGCAGCATCTCTTAAAGACTGTCTTGCACCAGTTCTGTTAAATGTACATATGTGTGCAACTCTATCGTTTCCGTACTTTGATCTTGCGTAGTCGATAACCTTATCTCTATGTCTATCATCAAAGTCTAGGTCGATGTCAGGCATTGACTTTCTTCCTTCAACAAGGAATCTTTCAAACATCAGTCCGAATCTAATTGGATCTAGATTAGTAATATCAAACGCATAAGAAAGAACACTCCCTGCAGCAGATCCTCTTCCCCAACCAACTCGTATATCGTTATTTTTAGCCCATCGGACCAAATCAGATACAACAAGAAAGTATTCTGGGAAACCCATTTCTTTTACTACCCTTATTTCATGGTTTGCTCTATCGAGAATGTGTTGAGGAAGAATGCTTCCATATTTTTTCTTAAGACCTTCCCAAGCCAATCTTTCAAAGTAATCAGTGGAAGATTCTTGTGTTGGAATAGGAAAGTTAGGAAAGTGTATCTGACCAAAGTTAAGATCAAGATCAACCATGTCATTTACAATCATAGTATTTCTCAACCAATCATCAGAGAAATTTCTTGACATGTCATCATAAGATTGCAAATAGAATGCATCGCCAGAGAAAGAAAATCTATCTGGTGTATTTATATTTGAGTTTGTAGCAACACACAACATTATGTCGTGTGCCTGTGCATCGTGTTGATGCACATAGTGGCAGTCGCCAGTTGGGACTACTCTAGCTCCAATTTTTTGAGCTATCTCAATGAGTTGATTTGAGATTTTTCTTTGTTCTGTTAAACCATGATCCTGTATTTCTATAAAATAGTTTTCTTTTCCGAACTATCTCTTGCATTTTTTTTGCAGACATCAAGGCAAAATCATAGTCATTTCGAAGCAGTGCTTGGGATACTTCGCCATTTAGGCATCCGGACAGCACTATTATGCCTTCACTATGTTGGGCTATCAAATCATGGTCTATTCTAGGCTTGCCATAATAACCCTCTAAAAAAGATCTAGAAGACATCTTAATTATATTATGATACCCAACATTATTTTTTGCTAGGATAGTTATGTGATAGGGACCTCTTTGTTCCCATTCATTTTTAGCTGGGCCAGATCTTTCTTCTTCGTCTCTATCAAATCTAGTTTTTCTTGCTTGATAGAATTCTGAACCAAGAATTGACTTTACCCCAACAGATTTACCTGCGTCATAAAAATCTAACCATGAGTGAATGTTGCCATGGTCAGTTGTAGCCAATCCCAACATGCCTAGATCCTTAGCTCTAGACAGGTATTTTTCTACGTCACCATGTCCGTCAAGCATGGAGAAGACGGTATGGTTATGTAGATTGGTCCAATTTTTCACTGAATTCCTCGGTTCTTGTCGCTGCTATCAAGCGAAGAATTTCTAGATTCTCTATATGTAATCATAACTACTCCACCACAATACTTGCATGGAACATCTTTTCCATCTTGTGCAAATGGACTTTTGTACATATAGGACATCGGCTGATCAGACTTACATTCTGTGCAGACGCCTATAACATCATCAGGATCATTAACATTTTTACTCATTTTCTTGTTCCTTTTTTAAGCTCTTATACGCAAATCTAACTGGTGATGGTGACGATTCTTCTAAACCCTCTATGTATTTATTGCCTATCTGAATCCACTTTTTCTTTTTGTCTAACTGGCAAGCACCACAACCGACGCCTGCTGCATTAGCTCTTTCACAGGTATATGGTCTTCCACCAATTCCTATTTGTCTTCTTTTAATCCAATCATTAATGTGAGCTGACGATTTTTCAAAATTATAATCATCACACATACTAAGTATACTATGTAGATACTTAATAGACTCTTCATTGTATGTGAGAATCGAACAAAGAAAAAGTCTAGCCTCATGTTCTAAATGATGATTTTTCTTTGCTTGATCAACTAGATTCTTAATTCCACTACAACTTTTAAGAAGAGTATCAAGAGTAAATACTTTATCAGTTTTTTCTAGATCCTTAAATGCAGAAGAACCATGCTTATTAAAATAAGATAGAAAATCTCCAGATCGAACTTTTTCTATCTCCATGTCGTAATTAAATTGTCTAAACCATTCATTTGCTTTTGCATTGAATACTGGTTCATCAACGGTATTATCTTGTAATACAGAACAATAGGATTTAATTTTGTTCAAATCTGAAAATAAAAGTTCTCTGTTTATCCTATTTTTATAGAGACCAGTAGACTGGTGCCTAGATCCTGGTAATCTCCACATTCTTCTTGGGTCATAAACAGCAAAATCCAAACAATCTAGACTCATCTCATCCTTTAGCCTAGAAGCTATGTACCTAAATATTTTTGGCAATGCATTTGATGGATTTATTCCCAGGCATATAGCTTCACACTCTACGTGAAAGCCTTTTTTACCCGTAAAGTATACGACTATAGACTCTTCTGGAATGTACTTGGATAAATAATTGTAGAGCTTCTTGCATTGATCTAAAGATATCTGTTCATCTTCGCTGTCTATATCAAAGTAAAGAGAACCAAATCGAACAGCGCTTTCTAAATCTGCTGTGTCGTAATGCCAAATTGATGTATATAAACCAATGTTTTTATGCTCATCTCTAAAATTTGCTATATCAAAAATACTTATAATTTTAGGGTTACCAGATTGCTTCTGCCTAATGACTCTGGATAAAGAAGGTATATACACGGCGGTTTCTACTAACTGCCATTTGTTTAGATACTTTTGGGTATCCAATGGGATAATCATAATATCTTTTTCTTGATCTCTTTTTCTTCAATGCAGCCAATAATTACTTTTGATTCTTGATTCATGAACTTGTTATTAGTTCTAAAATAGATAGAATCTTCTATTATCTTTTCTATATTAGAGATAAGATAATGTCTTCTACCTATTCTATCATTCTTGTCCATCTTTTCTCCATTTAGGATTAATTAGTTCACTGTCTTCTATTACTGTGTGTATTTTAGAAGCAATATTATCAGAAAGGTGCACTATATAGTCTAGGTATGTTATTGGAAATGTTTCTGGAACTGGTGACCATGGACCAAGGTGACATCTAACTATTCTTAATATTGATTGAACAATTTCTTCTCCAACAAAAAGTGTAGATGATTGAGATTCGTTGGCAAATTTTTTATCATCATTTTGACAATGAGAAATAAATTTTCCTACTGTATATGGATGCATCGGATCATAATGAAAAGATTCATCATCTTTTGATGGTATTCCCTTACATAAATCATGAAGTAGGCATGCTGCTAGAACGATATCAGTTTCCTCTGTAGAAAGAGAATAAGAACCTGCCATAATCATGGCTATTCTAATAACTCTCTTTGTGTGTAGAACATTTCCGCCTTCGTTATGTTCATCTGCTGGGTGGTATTTTCCAGAAAAACTTGATGGTATTTTCCAAAATATATCAGCTCTAACTAAAACTGATCTAACAAAAGACTTTATGGCATCGTCTGATATTAAATCAATTTCTTTCAATAAAGGAAAGAGAATATCATTTTCTTCTTTTAAAGAAACTGATTCATTCTTCTGAATTAAAAGATCATCTAGTATTGACTTACTCATTTTTTAACCTCACTATCCCATCCATTCCATTCGGAACATGGTTTATCATACGGACACTTTTTACAATAGGGTATCAACCCTCTTTTAGGCACAAACTTTTTTGTACCTTGAAGTTTTTCTAGCCAATAATTAAACGAGTTTACATCATTTGTATTTATTGGAAAATCATTAAATTGAACATTTGGACTCAACATGTCTATGTATCCAAATCTTGTTTGAGACATCTTAGATGGATTCATATTGTTGTAAGCGGCTTGCATAGAACAGAAATCAATTACATATTGACTTTTATTTGTTTGTTTATAATTAAACATTATTTTAGTGACATAATATGTTTTATCTTTATACAATATTAAATCAAACTTATCTTCTATATTATAAGACCCACCACTAGGAACAATGTATTCTTCAGATATGGCCATAGGTATAAAATTGCTGCTAGAGTAATTTTCATAAAAAACAAGAAGTGCTGCTGCTGCTTTTGAAGTAAGGCTTGCAACATTTCCATACACTGACTCATGTTGCTCAGTAATTATGTCGTAAGATGTAGTGTTTTTAGGAAACCACATCTTTTCCCATCTATTCAGCAGTGATGCATAGGAGGGAATAACGCCAGATTGTTTTTTGTAAAAAAAGAAAAATACAATATTTTTAATAGTGTTTTCAAATTTTTCTGTATATATATCTCGAGAATATATTTTCTCTGGCATTTTTTCTATGTGCCTATAATCATATAATCTTTCACACAATTGAAAATCTTTTAGTCCTTCTACAGATATAAAAGCCATTAGTGAAAATCCTTTCCATTAAGAAGATCATCTAGTAAAGATGAGCTTGAGTCATAAGAATCATCCGTAATCGGATCATATTCTTCATATTTTTTTTTGAAGTCTACATACTTTACTAGAGGTGGATCATAACTAAAAGAGGATCCAGTGATTCTATTTTTTGGTATTTGAAGCTGCATTATGTTTTCATCAACTGTATCGTCATCAGTAGCTAGTCTTTTCTCTGTAATAAAGATTGTCACTGCACACTTCTGTTGAATAGCAAGTGATCCTCCAGTGTCTGATTGTTGTACAACTTCTCTTTTCTCTTTCATTCGGTTAGCATTTTCCTGAGCAGTAATGATGAGCACGCAGTTCATGTCTCTGGCTAGTTTTTCAAGCTTAACCATCATCTCTTCAAATTCACCCCATCTAGCCTTACCTTTACCTCTGGTAAACATAGATTGGATTGTATCTATAATCACTACATCAGGAAGGTTTTGATTGTGACCCAAGATATCTCTAAGCCAGAATTCAAGGTCTTCAAAATATGGTGTATCTGGATCATGTCTAACCATCAATTTATCGCCCCATTGCGATAACTTATCTTTAAAGATCTTCATATAAGACTCTTTTTGATCTTGAGACCACTTATGAGATTCTGAATATACATTCTGTTCAATTATTTGAGTAAATAATATTCTTTCCCAGTGACCCAAAGCTTCTTCAAAGTTTACGTACAAAACTCGATAGCCGTTATCTAGCCAGTTATTTGCTAGACACTTAGCAAATGTGCTCTTACCTTTGCCAGAAGGTGCAATGACAGCATGAACAGCTCCCCTAAAGAATCCGCCATCGTCTGTATATCCCATTGCCCTATTTAGGGATTTAAATTGTGTAGGTAAAAAGTCCGGTATATCCAAAAGAGAATCTACCCTACCTATAATATCTGAACCACTAGTTACCTTGTCTAGTGGGTTATAGTGGATTTGATTTTCTAGTTCTCTAATTTGAGAAGTTAACTTCTCAATTCTTAAGACATCCTCTGGGGTTTTCTGACCCTTTTGATTAAGGATCATCTGAAGCTCTTGCAGATAATTTATCTGTCTTCTTTTTCTGGCCTTATGCTTGACCAACTCTGTGATAGCTTCTGAATTAGAAAGTTCTAGACCCATCAATATATCTATCATCACAGAAACACCAGCATTACCCCCAAGTGCCTCATAGATATCTGTCTCAGAATCTAACCAAGATTTAAATGCTATTGGGTCTACAATTTCAAGTTGGGTAGCATTGTAAAAAGATAGAAGAGCTTTATAAAATTCGTTGATACCTATTTCACCATGAATCGTGCCCACTTCTTCTTCAGGCAGATTCTCAAAAAAATACTTTATAGATCCATGTACTCTAAGGCAAAGTGCAAAAATTTGATATTCTACAGGCAGTGAATCAGTGGTCTCTATTTCCTGTATTTCTGTCATTATTTTTCTTCTTTTCCTTTAAGATTCTATAGGCTTTTTTGCGATATTCAGAATTTTTTTTCTTACTGATTTTGTAAGCTTCAGAATCAGTAATGCTTCTTTTCTTTTTATTGTTTTCTATAATTTCACTACTTCTAATTGCATCTAACATTCTATCAAATACAGCCTGTTCTGTCAGGCTATCATTGTATCTAAATACAATTAGCGCAATATTATTGTCTTTGCACCATTGAGCTTTTTTGGCATCTCTTTTAACAGCTTCTTCAAAGTCATATTTAGAATCATAGAAACGACTGGTGTAATAGAAGTGTTGTCTTCCATGATATTCTGCTGCTATTTTATATTTTTCGCAGTATACGTCAAGCTTTAATTTGTCACCAATATGGTGTTCATTGACTATTTTTTCTCCTGGCAGGAGTTTTTGCATTATTGCAGTAAGAGCCGATTGGCCCCTAGACATTTTCTTTCGTCTTTCCTTTATCCAAGAAAGACCAAGTGAGTTAATTTTTTTATTAACTTTTTCTAGGGGCCAGTCAAGCTCTCTTGCTATTTGGGAAAGAGAATAGTTTGACTCAAAAAGAAGATCGACTAGTAGCTCAATATCGTCATCGTCTTCTTGATATCTATCACTTTTCATTTCTAGAAGATGCGTTGTAGGTTTTGGTAAAATTAATAGTTTTACCAAGATCTATAACAGACATATCTAGTCTTTCCCATATCTTTCCAGATAGTGCCAGACCTAAGGAGCTGCAGTCCATTAAACAGTAGTCTACTCCTCCTTCAAATTCTGATATCTGAGAAAAAACATCGTCCAATTTATCATAATGATTATTATATGGAACGGTAATTACATTGACTTTTGTATTCAAAGTTTTATATATTGTTTTCTTATCGTGGAAAGAAACCACTAAAGTCGGAGTATGCTTAAAATAAAAAGAACAAAAATAATCAAAGATATCTTTTTCATTTAAGAAGTAATGCTCAAATAAATTAGAACTGTAACTTCTATTCGAATTTTCAATTCCTATCTTTGCATGCTTATTATTATGTATGTCATCCACTAAACCAGAAGAATAATTCTTCATAATTCTAGGATGCTCTAAAGAAATACTTTTTAATACAGCTTTTGCAAAGTGATTGGGAAAAGAATTCTCATTCTTTTTATTTAGAGCAACTATTGAATACTTAGATATATTCATAAAAGAAAATTTCTCTTTTGAATTCATCAAAAGGGTTAAGTCAATAATTGCTTGCTTTTCATTTTTCATTGCATTCTCCAGTTTATAAACCGAATGTTCCCCAGTCAATTAAGACTGGATTTTCATCTACGATAGAATTAATATGATTTATATTGTGGAACTTTCCACCATCTAATTGCGAGTATCTTTCATACTTTGACTTCTTATCTTCATCATGGACATAGCCCAGATGCTTCATAATTAAGCCTGAGTTAACCCAAAAATTATTTTGCTTTAACATATTAAGTACATATGTGGGTTCAGATCCACAAGCTAACTCTCTATCAAAGAACGTTCCACCGTTTAGATACCTAAAAATTCTACTGCTGTTTGTGGGTGCCCACAATTTATCTACTCGATATTGAGTCTGATTCCACATGTGATAAAAGCGAACATTAACAACATCTTTTTCTGATTTGTTAAGAACAGATTTTACATCCAGTGCATCAATATTATCAATATCATATAGCATTTCGTCGCAGTCAATAGCAATAATCCAGTCGCCTTCTGTGGCATGATTTTCTAAATTTAGCCATGCATACTTGCGAAGTCTAGCTTCATGAACATTGAACATTCTTTTTGGTGTCTTGTAAACATTTGCATAATTTGCAGCAATTTCTGCGGTGTTATCGTCTGAGCAGTCATCGGTAAAAACAATTTCGTCTACCTGCTTTGACAGTCTTTCAAGAACATCTTTCAGAAATCTTTCGGACTCATTACGTCCGACCATTTGAGCAATAACTTTTTGACTCATAAATTCCAATCTTAAAAATGAGAATAGCGGGGTTTTACCCCCGCTACCTCAAACCAATAATAACTATCAGTCAACGATTTGTTCGCGAGCCTGCACTGCAGAAATTCGCTCAACATCAACGTCTCTGAACATAAGCTCACCTGAAACACCAGGTAGGGTGCGACGGTTGCTCTTTGCGAGCTTCTCCGCATCTGCCATCGTGTTTGCCTTCACGATAGAAGTTGTGGTAACCGTGAAGTACTTGAACTTGTTTTCTGACATTTTTGTCCTTTCAATTATTTGGTTGGATAATGAATTGCGATATATTCTATCGCATCTTGCAGGTTGTCTGCAAGTTTTGTTGCCATATATTTCATATAAACTCTATCTTTATATGAAGGGTGACAGAATACTACAGCTGGTTGACCATTAATTTTGGCCCACGACAACTCAAAATCTGTACCTATATATGCGCGATCTTCTATCATATATTCTACAAGAATAACATCAGATCTTTCTTGCATAAATATATTTTTTCTTGCGATTTCTTCTGCTGACATTGTTTTGTCTTCAGGTATTGAAGTAGGATCATACACTGAATAACCACGTTGTGTCAACATGAACGTAGCTTCTTTGCGCCAATTTGTTGCATACTCTCCAACGTAATCCATAGCGCCAGATAAAAAAACTGTAACTGTCATATAGAAGTATTATATCGTACTTTTTCTAATCAAACAAATTGTCAATAATTTTTTGATAATCTCTTTCAAAGCCAAAAGATTGGTCGTCTTTTATTCTTAAACCAATAATTTTTCTTAATTCATTTATACTTTTTTCAGAAACAAAATCAAATAAATTTTCAGTTATTTCATTTTTATCTTGTTTTTTATTTACATAACTTTGAAGATCTTCACGCACACTACGTCTACCAGGAGAAGAAACTGTTTGACGATTTGGATCAATTTGCGAAGGTAGAGTGCTATGTAAATGAAAAACTATAAAAGGATTTTTTAATCTCAAAATAGTATACCCATGCGTGTATAACCTAGAAGAGTGAAGCACTTCGTCTCCCAGGTAAAGAATGTTTTTATTTGGTTTTACTTTTGATAAATGTCCATAAGAAAAAAGAAACGCACCATTAGTATAAATAAAATTAAATAAACTTTCAAATTTTATAGTTGGTATCGAACAATTAAAAGCGGAAGAAAAAACCCAATTAATCTCAGTTTTTTCACCTAACTGATGCAATCCATATTGACTTATCTCTGGTTTTTGTTTAAATATGGGATCATTTATGTTGATATTTTTATTGGAAAAAGAATTCAAAGCGTCTTCTACAACAAATCTTCTTTTCTTTTCATCAATAAAATAACTATTTAAAGAGTAACTTATTAGAGGTTTCTCCACTCCATCTTCACTTGCTTTTTCTAGTGACGATATGAGTATTAGATCCCAATTGTAAGTAAATAACATGTGAGAATCTATTTGCATATAAAAATCTTCGTCTTGATAAAATTCATTTGCAATATATCTGCTAATGCCAACTCCTACATTTTGCGGAAACTTAGAATGAGAAATAGATAATTTGTATGTTTTTTTTAAACTATCTAAACTTTTTATTAACTCAATTTCATTAAGAATATTTTCTTCATAAAAACAATTGTGAATACCAAAATGGATATCATGAAATCCAGAACACTTTTCTAGTACGTCCTTTATGGTTTCAGCAAGTTCTGAGTCGTGGTAAGATCCTATTTGTACAAAAATTGAAGACATTTATTTACCTTTTAAAGATCTAAGTTGGCCAATAATATTCTAAATCTATTGGTTCATCAAAGTATTGAGAATAATATTCGTAATCTTTTCTAAGAAGATTTGACCTATGCGATTTATGAAAATCTTTATTTCCAAACCAATGTGGAAGATTTATGCGCTTATAATCTAGCTCTTCCATCTTCATGCTATTCTTATAGCCTCGCTTTATCCATTCTTCTATTGTAAAGTTCTGGTAAAGCTTTAATGCTTCCTCATATCCTGTCCACATACGAGTAACAGGATGATTGCGCCAACCTTTTGTTGGTGTTCTATCAAGCAAAATGTTTAAAACTTGAAATGTTTCTACTCTTTGCTTTCCAAGCCGACGATAATCCAAAACTCTTACTGATTGTAAAAGATCCGGATAGGGTAAAAAGGTTTGCATTTACTTAATCTTTCTTAAACTCTGTCCATGTTTTGTCGCCAACACCATAATACTCCCTAGCAAGCCCAGATGCAACTATGTCTGTATTCAAACATTGGCCGTCGGCATTCCAAACTCTAGCAAGAACTCTTCCATACTTTTCATTCTTATCAAGAATGGTTTCTATCTTAACTTTATGTCCAGCTTTTGCGAGCCATTGATCAGTAAATTCTTTTGCAGCTAAGCCCTTTTGTTTTTCTTCTAAGTTTGTTGTGCGACTTTCTGGAGTGTTAACCCCATATAATCTTACTCGCCCTTTACGAAGTGTGTCAAAACCAAGGTCAATGACAATGTCAAAAGTGTCACCATCGATTATCTTTTTGACTTCTGCATTATAATAATAAACGTTCTTATCTTTCATTTTAATCTCTTTCTATTCCCATATAATCACAAGCTTTTCTAAATATTTCTCTACTTATTGGAAACTGTGCGTCGGCATGGCTATAGCCTTCTCCAGGTTTAGGAGAAGAGGCGTGCCAGCTATGGCCGATTGAAACAGATCCGTCATATACAACTTTATATCCTAAATGCCTAGCAAAGTATGAACACCATGTCTCTTCATAATAATGAGGAGTAGGCAGAAATGCTCCTATTGCGTTTGGATACATATCTCGATATCTAGGATTATTGGTCAACGCATTCCATACTTCTCTACGAATAAAATAAGCAGAGCCTGAGACCGTAACACATTCAACTCTATCCCTATAGAGTTCATCTAATTTGTCTAATTCTTTCCAACCCCTATGTCTTGGAGCTGTATTGGTTCCGACTATTCCTGCATGAGTTATGTGCCCATACTCATCGCGCTGCTTGGGTCCAAGTATATGTATGTCTGGATTTTCTTTAAAAATATTTTCTATTTTTATACAGTCACTTGATGACATCCATACATCTGCGTTTAAAACTGCGATGATTTCTGCGTTAGAATTACTAGCCATCATATTTGTAGCGGCTGAGTATCCTATATTTTGACGAAGATAAGTCCTATTAATATAGTATGAATCTTCATTATCCCTTATCCAGGGGATAAAATTATCTGTTGAATTATTATCTGTAATATACAGATTCCAGTTTTTTTCAAGCGCGCCATTTGGACTTTTTAAATCAGAGTGAAGAGTGTCCAAAAATCTCTTCAATTCTTTTGTTGAGTTATAATTAACTATACAAAGATCAATCATTTGGCTCCTTAGCAGTTATAAGATCAAAGGCATTTTCTGGTGATAATCCAAAGCCAATATAATAATTCATTTCCTTAAAAACTTCATCAATAGATTCTTTATCGAAGAATTCTATTAACCTATTTTTATATTGATTCATTGTGGCTTGATCTTTAAATTGATTTTTAAATTTAAAATAATTATACACTGATAGTCCTATCAATCCTATAATGGAAGACGCCAATAAAATGTTACCATTCTTCTTCATAATTTCCTTGCTCAGGAACATAAGTTTTTTCAATCCACTCATCTATGTCTTTAGTTATTTGTACCCATGAGTTTGCCTCATTTGAGTCTTCGCAGTTTTGAGACATGTAAATGTATGTAGACTTTATGTGATCTAATACATTTAGGTCTGCAACAAAAACTGCTTGACCAGGAGCTACTTTTACTGTAACTTTTTTCTTATTCATTTTCTTGTTTTTCTTCTAATTGATCTTCTACTTTATAAAGGCATATATTATCTGAGTCTGGCTCAAATGTAACAAAAAATATATTTTTATCATCTTGAGATAAACCATCTGGTGGTGGTGAATCTAGCGCAATTTTTTGCGAAGAACAACCATAAACCTGACTATGGTTTTTATATACAACTAAATAATTTAGCTTTGACGCTGGCACTACCTAACCTCTATTGTTTTTACATCTGACTTATTAAGAAATTTCTTTACAGTATCCCACTGAAGATAATGGTCATCTTTTTTATAATAAACGTATTTAACTGTGCTATTTGCTATTAGCTTAGCACAAGAAAAACATGGAGGTCCATTTACGTATATCTTAGTGGGCTTTGCGCTATAGTCGCTATGTAGGAAAGCATTTGCTTCTGCGTGAATGGCTATACAGTTATCATAGTTTGATCCATTGGGGCTATCTTCGTAAACCCTAGGACAGCCACCATCATTGCAGTGCTCAAAACCACTTGGTCCACCATTATAACCAAAGCCAACTATATGATTAGATTCATCAACCAGTACAGCACAATATTTTCTTTTAGAACATGTAGAAAAAATTGTAGCGGAGATTTCACACATATCCATAAATTGGATATCTTTTCTTTGTACCTTCATATTAAATCAAAATTAATATACCAGACAAAAACCCAATAAATAGCGCTAAAGATATGGCAATATTTTTAGTTCTTTTTGTTTCACTAAATTGTGCCACCAACTGCAAGGAAACTATATAGTTAATTAAAAGAGTAAAAATTATTGCAATGAAGAAATCATATATCATTTTTATGAACCAGACAATTGATTGTGACAGGAAAAACTGGAGCTATCAAATGATGCACTGCCTTTGCATATTCTCTAATTTCATATTGGGAATCGTGCTCAAGTCTTTGATTAAGAAAGAGACACACGGACTGCAAAGAACATGACCATCTATATACTACATACATTCCATAAGCTGGTAACATAAGTCTAGCCTGTTCAGGGGCTACCCCAGATTCAAGGGCTAAATTATAAATAGCTTCACCTTGTTCAACGTATTTAATTAAATTCTCAGTAAGAATTGAACCAGTCCATGGATCAACCGGACCACCAGATCCCTGCTTTGAATTTTCTGGTGCCATTCTCCATTCATCGTTTTTTGGAATATAGAATTCTGGCTCCATAGTTATATATCGTCTAGATGACTCATTCCAAGAATCCATTGTATGGTCTGAGCCTACAACATATTTCCAATGCTGTCTAGCTACCATGAGTGGTGCTTTAAATTCAAATGTAGCAAAAGCATGTCTGAACGGTGACATGTGATTTTCTCTTGCTAAGAAATCAATCAGTCGTGCATCACCAGGGCTAATTTCTTTACTCTCTTTTGCATAAGAGGCGCGAGCAGCATTGGCAACGGATAAATCCGATCCCATTGTGTCAACTAATCTAACATAACCTTTATCTAAAACATCAATAAAATTGTTTTGCTTCTCTAAAGCAATGTTTTCACTCATCTTCTTCCTCGTCAATATTAAAACTCTGATCTAATTCAATGAACAATTCTACCATACAGTTGTTTAAATCTTCACCTGACTTATATAAAATATCTAAAACTTCAGGTATATCCTCATTAATAGGCGGTTCATTACTAAGTAACATAAAAATGATTTGAGAAACATTAGAAACACAATCGCCTAAAACCTCCTGCAATAATACAAGCTGCTTTAGGTCATAGGCAAGAAGCTTTTCCTTATCTTCATTTACTTCATTGATATTTGTTGATTTTATGATTTCGGAAAATAATTCGTTTATCTTATCATTATCCATATGTTCATCAGACATTTTAAGCTCTACTTTATTGGACAAGCTCCGGTAGCGCACTCTAAATCATCAAGAGAAAAATCTCCAGATATATCAGTAAATGACACTTCCTTAATCTTTGACTTAAGCTTGTTGTATTCATCTTCACTAATCTCTTCATATGGAGCAAGAGCAAAACCATGCTCACTATGAAGAAGGAATGATACAGACTTAACCTTATTCTTATAATTTGCTTTTAGCCAATCCTGTATATCATTAAGTTCTTCTTTTCTATAATATACAGTAACACTAACGTTATTATCTGCCCAATTAGACTGAGCCTTAACAACCCATTCAAGCTGATTAATTGCAGTTAAATCCTTAGCTAACGTAGCGTGGTCGGGAGTTTCTGCTGGAAATTCAACAACACAAATAGTGTGATTTTCTTTACCGTCAATACCAACATCATAAACAACCTTGTATCCCTTGTCTCTACAGTACTGAACCAGTGGATCGCTGCTACCCATTCTTACTCTGCGAATGTAATGTTTTGCATAAGCTGGGTGAATTCCTGGCGTAACACCCGCTAACAAGCTTAGGGTTCCGCTAGGCTTGACAGTTGTTAGCTTAATTGATGGGTTGATACCTAAATTCTTCGACCACTCTGAGTCAAATGACTTAAGCTCATTGTAGCAATCGCTAACCCAGGAAAGCTGTTCTTGAGTTGATTGCAACCATCCAGTAATTCCCTGACCGAGTCTACGGTTCTTTGCAATTACTTCCATACTCTTTTGATATGGGTAAGCAAGAGTTGTAATGGCTTTCTGCGTCTTGTAAAGAAGCTTGCTAAGATCGATTAATTCTTCTTTTGAAGATATATTTGGTAGAAAAATTTCTGCAAGGTTGCAAGGCTCTCCGTCTTCCAGACCGATTTCACCACATGGGTTCGTACCAATAACTTTTGAGTCATTAACCTTTTCTCCTAATCTACCATTTTTTCTGATAAGTGCTCTATTGATAAGACCATATGGTTCACCTGAGCCGTCATAACCTTTCCAGAATTCTTCAATGATTTCATCATATGCGTCTGCATATATTGAGTTATTTGAATTAGCTCTCCAACCAGGAATATCACCCTTACCCCAATTTTTTGCGCGAAGGAATAAGAAATCATCAGGATCTCCAATTGCAATTTGAGCTGAACGACGTGCCGAACCTGCTACTACCACCTTGCCAATAATGTTAGCAATATCAAGGGCATCAATTGACCTAATCTTCTTCCCAGCTCTTGAACTAAGAATCTTACATATGTCGGTTATTCCTTCGATGAGGACCTCTGGACCTGATGCTGTTCCGCCAAACGTTTTTAGCGGTGCACCAAAACCACGAATAAGAATAGTTGAATAGGTAAAAGATTTGCCAGTGCAGAAATAGCTATCAAGAACTTTACCAAGTAATTCTGACCAGCCAAATCTTGAATCAGGAACTATAAAGTCGGCATCGTTTGAACGCTCATGTCTGATATGGTCAACATCTTTAACCTTTGGAAACTCATGCACAGATGCTCTTTCCACTGTATATCCAACACCACCACCAAGCATTAGGTGATCCATTAAGAATTTAAAGTCATCTACTTTTGATATTGTTGTCATCCAGCAGTTTACAAGTGAAACACCACTCATCTTCTTAACTAGCGGTGTACCCAACTGCCATAAAGCACGACCAGAAAAAGTACCCTTAAGGTTAAATATGTAATCAAATAATCTTTCAGCTTCTTCCTTGGTGTAATTAGCACCAATTTCTTGAGCTCCGTTAACGCAACGGGCAATTGTCTCATGCCAGTTTTCTTTTCTTCCCAAAGATTCAATGTCCCTAGAATAGGTTCTCTTGTAGACTATCTCACCCATTCCATTAAAGCCCCAAGGTGGCGTTTTTGTTGCGTAGGACTGTACAAATTCTTCTGAAAGAATATCGGATTGCATTTTTATCTCCTTGTAAATTATTTTGCTTGTATCTTTTTAACGTAATTTTGATTTGCTTTTTGTAACTCTAAATTTTTAATCTTAAGTATTTGATCTGTTGTGTATATTTTGTGTATTTCTCTTTCAAAAAAGTATCCACTTCTCCAGTTGAACATGTTCTTTATAACATTTTCGTGATTCATAAAAATATTACAAACAACTGCACCACCGTAAGCCATAACTAAATTGGAAAACTTTGATTTTAACTCATCTGCGTTATCTTCATTTACATATCCATTATCTTTTGCTGCATTGTAAAGCCAATTAAATGCTTGTCTAGTAACTGGAGATATATCAATTGGATCTATTATACCTAACATAATTGCTTTATTTCTATCCTCAGCGATTTTAATGTCTTCTTTTAAGAGATCTTGAAACATTTTAAACCAATCTCTTTCTTTAAACTGAAGCCATCCAGAACACCAATACAATAGATTATCGGGTGGTTTGGGTATAGCACTCTTTTCTGTATAGTTGAGAAGTACTGCACAACTTATGGATTTTTTTACAAACTCTTTTCGTTCTTCTGCGTCTTTTCTCTTAGCCCCTGAAGACTCCCATAGTTTTAATAAAGCTTTCTTCCAGTCATGAGGTCCAAGAAAAATGGTGAGATATTTTTCCGCTACTTCAACTGAAATAACTCGTTCATTAACTACTTTTTCTAAATCTTGATAAGACATTTATAATCCCTTATAAAACCATCTAAACCCATAAAAGCCTGCAATAAAAACATTAGTCCCGCCCTTTCGGGCGGGACAACTATGTTTGTGATTACCGCCTACTAACACTGTGGGATAATTATATCACAGAGCCAGTAGCTCAAATTGTATCTAGGTGTTATTCCTGATTAAAATTTTCCTATCTTACTCAGATACTTTTTCCTAATCATCTTTTCCAACAAAAGATGGAAAGTTAAACCTAACCACGCTCCTATAAATATATTTTTTCCAATTGTCTGTTCTGTGTGACGCCAAAAAGATCTAGTTAATGTTTCGATCTTTTTAGTTTTTATCGCATAAACATCATATAAAACTATGATACCTATGAGACCGATCCAGCCTATTAGTCCAGACTTCCTACTATCTTTTTCTAGACTAATAGGATTGGATAAAATATTAGAGAGCTTTTGCTGACGGAACACCGTACCATTCTTTAACTTTTTCTCTGCCATAATCACTAGTAACATTTGCCTGACCATAGCCAGCTGTAAAAACCTTGGCACTAGTTACGCCTTGTGCTTCAGTTGGTCTAAATACACCAAATGAAGCTGGTGCGCCTTGAGCCTCTGTTCTTGCTGCATGGCCTGTATTTGCAAACGCATTAGCAGAAGTAACACCGTCAAAGATATAGTTATTGTAACTATATTCGCTAACTCTATCTGCATGACCATACCCTGATGGGAAAGCAGCTGCACCACTGAGCCCCTTGAATTCTAGAGGACGGAATCTTGCACCATCGTATGTTGCACTACCATTGGGGAAAGTGCCAGAAAGTGGATGCACATAAAGTGTAGTTCCATTAAAAAGCTGTGATAAAAATCTATTGCCAGGGAACTGACCAGTACCTGGAGCAAAATGATTGTCTGGAGCACCATCCAAGACGTGACTGGTGCTGTAAAGTGGGTAGTATGAATATGTTCCAGTACCCTTAGCTTTGCCAGTCATAGAGGTATATGGATTGGTCATCTCAGCGGTTGACCTACCCTTTAGAACTGGTCTTGGTCCAACGTAAAAAGTTGCCATTTATAGTCTCCTTGTGGATTTGTATGTCTTAATAGTAAAAGGGTAATCCCTATATTGTAATCTTAATTATACGATAAAATCGCATTCTACCTTTAAATCTGATAAAACTGGTGGAGTTTTATCGTCTAACATATTCAATGTGACCTCAATCCAAACAGAACTTGATGAACCTGGATTGCTAAGGGTGTAGGATCCACCGTCCTCATAAATAACCCTATAGCTAAATGCTGTAGATAGTAGACTTGGAGGCACATTATATATGTATGGGGTAACGTTTGTTACTTCCGATATTAACTTACCACTTGGTGCATCAAACTTAACAATAGTCTTGCCAGTAGTCAAAAATTTATCATATCTAATATCAAGATCCGATAATCCATAGCTATATATATATCTATTCAATTCTTTAAAGTAATTTCTTTGATTCATTTTTATTCTAATTGCAGTGATTTCTAGATCACCAAAATAAAAACATAATGGTCCAGAATTTGATATTTTATCCGAACCTGCAGTGGCCCATCCACCAGGTGGAACCTTGCCTATAGCAGCAGTCTGCCCATTATATAGACCATCAACGTTCAAGTCATACCAACCATCTGACTCGATAAGATTTGGATTTGAATTAGTAGTATATTCTATAGAAAATATATCTACGGATCTCATTGGATATGGATTGAACTTTATGCAATTAGTCTTGTTTGAGCCAGTATATTCTGTTGGAATTTTTACGTAAAACATCATTTGTGCTCCGGCATTGTTAGCCGTATTGGAGACAATGTTTCTTTTCCATATCTTATTTGGATCATCTAATATTGCGTAGTATGTTGGAGTGGTATCAACTACGGATCCACTTGAATCAACTCCAGAATAAGAATTGTCTATTGAAGTTTTAAAGAAATCAGGAACAACTTGACCTGTTGTTGGATTGTAAAACTTGACCTTTGAGGTTGATGAACCAGAAACAATCGGTAAACTTATAGTGTTATAGTATGGATCAAAGCTAAGAAGGTCAGTTGAAGAAATAGTGTATGCCGTAGATAAAAACGTTGCGTAATCTATCTGAGTTGCACTATAAAGAGATAAGACAGAATCATTTGCCTCTAAGGCAGCTAAGCGATCCTCTAGATCTTGCACGGCATTGGATAGGAATGCGTGATCTTTAATAACTCTTTCAAAAGCCTGCTGTAGTTTTGATTCTAGTGTATTTGCTTTATTGTAAAGCGTTACAAGATCTTGATAATTTTCTTCAATTCTGGCATTATAGTCTGCGCTATCAACAATGCCATTATATCGAATGTCTCTTTTTTGTGTTCTAATAATTTCTGACATTTTATAATCCGTTTTCTAGTCTCTTTATTTTATTTTCAATTCTTGAAAGTCTTGCTGACAATATATTGTTATTTTTTATTGATAGATTCTGTATTGAAGATCCGTAAGAAGTGCTAGGATCATCTATATTGATTTCAATTCCATCAATATCATAGTCAGGTCCATCATTCAATTTATCTGCTAAAGATATAGACTTAATGTTTCCGCTTAAAGCGTAGCTTTGAGCAAGTACGGAAGCATCTATTTCATCTAGTTCTATTGTAATTCTTTCTAGATCTAATATTAAAGAATTCATTTCCAGAATCTCAGATGAGCTTACTCTAGAAGCCCTATACTTTTGTCTAGATCTATTAAATAAAGGCTCTACTATTCTTCTTCTATTAGACTTTTTGGAAAAAGTTATTCCCATGTAAAAATCACCTTCTATATATTAGTACTGTCCACATAGACTAGATACTGGAATGCTTAAATTTTATTCTATAAGATTGCAAAACTGGAGTTGAATATGGATTCTCATACCTACCCAAATCTGCTCTGAATCTTATGGATTCGACAGATCTTGCTGTTTTTGCCGTATAACCAAATCGACAAGTTCCTTCTAATTTTTGTGATGAAAATATTTGTTTAATTCCAAATATAGTATCAACTGTAAAATAATTTTCTTTATCTATCTCTTTATTTGCAAAATCAAAAGGATCTAGGTAATAAAAATAGTCTACAAATATAGAACCAAACTTTGATAAGCTGGTTCCTTCCATTAGTGAAAATGAAGCTACGCCATTATATGGCTTGTCATAGGTTATTATTATGTTATTTATACCTTCAACAAAATTCCACTCTATACTTTTAGATACAACACCATTTGGAAGGTCTGCTATCAACTCTCCATTTAAATATATGGCGAGGTTAAAATTATAATTAATTTTATTAACTGTATATATTACTCTTTGAGCTGAGTTACAAAGCAGCTTTGACTGCACGTATCCGCTTGAGGGAGATGTTATCCCTGGATATATTGATCCCAATTGTTCTTTTAGGGTAGAGGATAAAATATTTGGTTTATTCTGTTGAATTTCTGTTGACCAGAATGAAAGATCCTTATATTTTTGAACTGTTGTATCCTGCATAATGTAATAATAGTGCTTAAATGAATCCACATTTCCATACAATGATGGATTGATATAGTCTGTAGATCTGTTCAAAGTAGCTACCTTGTATACTGTTTTTCCAGTGTACAAGGTAGATGACGGATTAATCTCGTCTGCATTTTTTGATGTAGCACTTAATGGGGTAAGCTGCAGATCTGAAGCTGATGGTTCTGATTTAATTAAAATATTTTCTCTTGTAGAACCCTCAAAAGAAACAATGGAAGAAAATCCTGCTGACTCAGATCCCTGTGGAGATATTGGAATCCAATTAAAGTCTGAAATACTTGTAGCTGATGGAACGTCTTGAGCTACATAATATTTAATTTCCGTTCCACTTACAGCTTGGTCTTGTACGTCTATAGAAACGGAATCAATAAATATTGTAGAATTGTCTGTGCTTGGTATCGAGTGTGGTTCTGATACAAAAACTGCGTTCTTGTCATAGTATTTTGATCCTATCATCAATTCTCTTAAACCGAATTTATATTTATAAGGATTATTTGATCCTGCAACTACAGCATCCGGCTCTATCTTAGACATAATTAGATCTATAGATGAATAGCTGTCAGCAGGAAGTGAGGCAGTAAATGTTCCGTAATCCTGTCTTGAATCCACTGTCCTAATTTCAGACTGCTTAGTTGTATCGGAATAATTAGCTATAACGTATATGTTAACTGGAGATGTAGTAGAAACCACTCCTTGAACTTTAGATATAACTATATTGCTATTTAAAGGTATTCTAATGCTTAAAGAAAAAGAATTAATCTCTGCAGAATTATATTCATAGTCCCAATAAGTATCTGTAAGTCCATCAAATATATTGTTAAACAAAGATAAATCCATGCTAACAGGTAGTATGGATCCGTTAACTGACAGTGATGCATTCGCGCTTGCAGATACTATATTGTTTACAGTTAAGTTGTTGTAATTAGCTGATGTTAATGATGGTAATTCAACGTTCTTTTTACTAGTATTTATATATACATTGCTAAAATCTAGATCTGATTTATTAAGGGATGCAAAGTTTTCTGTTATAGAATAAAAGAAACCGTCTGAATTATTATTAGAAAATAATAAGTCATCTACCTTAGACTCTAGTTCTATTCTTCTTTTTTTTAAATTTTCCAATTTTTTATTTAATGCATTGATAGTTCCCATTAATTGATCATTATTTTGAAAAATGGAATCAAAAATAATATCAACATTAAAAACTGAATTAGCCATTATAGAATTCAAAACATCTACGTCAGTTACCGATATACTCCTAAGTATATCTGTATCTACTCTAAGTGGGAATCCCGCTTTATTAACTGTAAAATAGTCATTAAATGCCTTTCTAATCTGTTGATCATCTGGCATAACTCCTGAAGTATGAAATATCTTATACAGATTTTCAAGCAAACGAGTTTTTTGTATTGTAGATATATTCACGATTTTTTAACCTTTGCTCCAAGAGTATAAGAATGTATTGTAGGTGTTGTATTTATATCTTGATTTTTAGACATTTCTAATTTAACCAAGACACTTTTTATTTCTTTAGGAACTTCTGGAAAAGAATAGTATGTTACGCCAGGAAGTTTATATCCAGTAGGAACATTTTGATTAAAAGCTAAAACTTCATCTCCACCTGCATAACCAGATTGAATCGGAGATATTCTTAGCCAATTTTTTCCTTCATCAACAGAAACGTATGAGTTAATAGACGCAGAAGTATCAGACAGACTCTGTAAATCTGACTCCATATTAAGAATTAATGACTCAACTGGCAAATCAAATTCAAACGGTCTTGATATTATCTGGCCAGAATTTATATACTGATGATATTCCAGTGATATATCCCTAATACCTATTGCCATTCTTTTAGCCTTTAGGATTTTCTTTTCCATTTTTATTGGAATATTATAGTTTTTAGATACTGGATTGCTTCCCTTAGTCACTATTGTGACAGGAATAACTTGCCTTATTGCATCTTTAACTTTAAATGCATTTGGGTTAGATAGTTTTGGCCTTATTAAGGACTCGTTGTATTTTACTTCCTTATAAAGAGCTTCACTTATACTGGTTGGATTGAATCTATAAGATTTTGATACTGAAGTGTAAAATGGGCTATCATCTTTTGTTGCTTCGGTATAATCAGTTACCCAGTAACAGTGTTGTATTTCAACTTCTTGATGCTGATCTTGCTCCATTGTTATAGTTGCATTAATTGCTTCTGTTTCTTGAAATGAAACTACAGCTTTATTTAAAAAGTAACTATTAAATGACTGAGTTGATATATTTTCCGGAGAAACTCCAATATATATTGGTTTCTTTAAAACCTCAAAGTCAGTTCCATCTGCTCTTGTCAATAAAATGCTGCTTACCTTTATAACTTTTGATGAACCAAAATAAGGCATAATAGTTATACTATTGCACTTTTGTGCAGTTCCAGAAAAAACTTTAACTTGCAACTTTAATGGCTTAGTTATGTCATGACTTGCCCAATTTACCAAAGAGCCGTCGACATCTCTGATGTAGCAGAATTCTTTTTCTGAGTATCCAACTTCTGAAGTTGGCTTTTCCACAGCTAAAGCTTCGTATTCAAAATACGTTAAAGGATTATTGTCAACAATATTATTTTTATTACCAATTGATGGGCTTTCTTCAAAAACATATCTATAGCCATTTGAGGAAACTGAGGAAGTTCCTTTAATTACTACGTGATTATTTCCTATAAACCCATTAGAATCTAAAACTTCTATTCTTGAACCTTGCCATGTTGCAGCGCTCTTAGATTGAAGAGACATGCTTCCATTTGATATAAATGGAATCCTATCAACTAAATACTTTGTTTCGTCTATGTAATCATAATTATCAAATGAGTCACCTATATAGACTATATCATCTGCCGGACTTTGAGAATACATCTGAAGAACTTTTGCTTTAGAAGTAATTCTGTTAATATATTTTTTTTCTGATTCTACCTCTGCATTAAACAGGTTGTAAACATTAACAGTTTTTGAACTCAAGAAGTCTAGTTGCTTTGCGGCGTTGTTAATATCTTGCTTGAGATTAGAAAGAAATAAATTTATCTTACGAGATGAAGGTGGTTCTCCCTTTATAAATTGCTCTACATCTGTTTTAGCTGAACCAATTTTTTCATACAATTCATTTAAAGATTTATTGAAATCATTAATAATATCTTGTTTTGTAACAAAATCTCCCTTTGACCATTTTTCCACTAAATCAGCTACTGATTTAGCTATTTGATCATAAGCTAAAGTATATGGTGATAATTGTGTCATAATTTACCTATTTTTTTATAATAACTTTTGTTAACTTATCATAGAATGGATCGTATATTTTTGTTTTGCATTTAACTAAAATAGAATCCGCTGAACAAGTATAATTTATATTAGGAATATTCTTTCTCATAATTAGTCTAAATCTTAAAGAGCTTGGCACATACTCATAAATAACCCTAAATGGGCTAGATATATATTGGTTAAATATAATCTCTTTTCCATTTTGTATGAAATAGACTCCTGATGGTTTCAAAGAAAAGTCGGGGGAATCCGAACTTTCGGTATAGTTTGTTAAATTTACTGCATATGAACCATCGCTAAGAAGAATTTTTACTGGATTATAACCAGATCCAGAACCATAAAATACAGTTCCAACTAAAGAGCTATATGTTGCATTGGATACAAATGATGTGTTTACATAAGGAATGTTTTGAATTACAACCCTATTTGTTAAATCTGTTGAGCTAAATAATTCCCCTGAACCATCAGAACTTACTGCAGGTTTTGTTGACTCTTGAAATATTCCACTTGAAACAAAATCAACTAATCCATAGTTATATATTTCAGAATTAAGTTCATATGAAACAGTGTAAATTGAATTGGGCTTTAGCTGTATTTGTGAACCAAACTTTATTGTCCTTGCAGCTACCGAATACAAACTTGGATCTAAAAGCAATCCATTCTCGTATATTGATAGTGAATTTTCCCTAAATGAAAATCTTGTTGTAGCCATTTTGCTATTGATATCTATAAATAGAACTTCTGAAGAAACAGAAGTTTCACCATGAGACACTAATGGTATCCAATCATTTTCCTCATCAGGTATTTCAGCTGTTGATATTGATAATTCATAAGATGTTGACTCTTTTAAATCATAACTATGATTTGAAAGATCTAAATTAGATTTATCTTTAAGAAGCTTAACTTTTACTGCTTGCGGATGACCATTAACTGGAATTTTCCTACTCACAAAACACGCTTTGTTTGATTTATTTCTTTCTACCGAGGCAAACTCTATAGACTTTAAGGAAAAGCTATACTCGTATTGATCTTGCTCTTCTTCTGATAAAAGATCTAAAATATATGATTGGTTAGATCTAGATATCATCTCTGCGCTAGAAGATTGAACTTTGGGTGAATTAAAAATATTAGAAGATTTAATAGGAAGAAGGCCAACTGATCTAAAGTTAAATAAACTTCCTTTTGATAAAGAGGATTCTATATATGTGCTTTGATCAAATATTTCGCCTTGTTGATCGATAACATGAGACATAAAGTTTTGAAATATATTTGAAATAATAGATGAGTTAAAGTTGTCTAATGTTCCCATTTCTTTAAGATCTTCAAGAAGACTTCTTGAATATATTGGAGCATTAGACGAGTCGCCTATACATGGATACCTATAGGAATAATAGTTGGTAATATAATCCTTGTTTTTTAAAAACTCTTTAATAGAACTGTTCTTTAAAAACATACTGTAAACTAAATCTTGTAGTTTGTCTGTATTATTTTTTCTTTTATTTCTTAAATCTTTTATAATTTCATATATTTTTCTGGAAACTAATTCAGTATCATTTGTTACGGTTTCTGTTTTTTTATAAAGAGATTGATTAAATATCAGTATAACTTTTTTGACCACAGATTCTTCAAAAACAATTTCTGAAACAGAGTCAATTATTTTTGGAGATGACAGAACTGGAATAAATCCTCTATTATTTGAATTTAAACTTATTCTATTTATATTAGAAGAAGAAATTGACTGAACAGTCTCTACCATTTGGTCTGAATTATTAAACAGAACTACCTGAAGAAGTTGTAATCCATTTGAGTAATTTGGGGTTATATACAAAGTGTCAATCAATTGAGGAGAAGAAAAATTTATCTCCACATACGTCTGAGCACCTTTGATCGCAGAAGAGTCATAGTTGCAATATTTAGATAATTCCGAAAGAGAAGTGTTTAACACTGTAGGAGATTTTACTGATACCGCCCAAGAATCAAAAAGGGTTTCAGTAAAAACTGACTCAAAACCAGAGTCGCTATAATTCATTAAATAATAATTTGATTTAAGATTTATAGATTCTATGTTGCCTGAAAAGTTTTTTGTTGTTGATTTGTTTCCAATTTTAAATAAACCAGATTTTGTATCAACAAATCCATTTCCATTTTGATCAAAGTTTAAGTTATCTCTATCTACAAGATTAAATGATAGTCCATCAGATCTATAATCGTAGAGAGCATTGTCAAACTTTTCAAAGTAATTAGAATTGTACAAATCATCTTTGCCAGAGATATATTCATAATTATTTATAAAATCTTCTAACTGTTCTATATCTTTCTCTACTTTATCTATCTCAGCAGAAAAAACATCTATCATTGAATTTATAATAAGTCCAACTGTATTGGCAACGCTGAAGTAGTTTTTTACTCTGATATCGGCGTCCCTGAATGCATTAATGAAGTACTCTTTATTGAGAGGGGAAAGCTGACTTATTAAACCTGGATCATAATAGTTGTTAATTTGAAAATCTCTTATGCCAGATATAAGAGATGATATCTCTGATTTATCAGCCTTGACATTTTTTAAAACAGTAGAAACAAAAGACCTAGAACCTGTCCTTAAGCTATTTATTACTCCTGGAAGATATGTATCCATCTTACTTTACTCCAAATGAATTGCCGTCCATATCCTGAACTTCAAAGGCTATGCCAGCAGTTAGGTTCCTATAAACTATATCATAAATTTCTGTGATATTTAAGAAGTTATCTTTAATTTCTTTTGGTAGCTTAACTACAACATAGCCACCCTTTGGATATGCCATTCCCTGAGAAGGGTACATATCCCAATAAGATATTGCATTTTTGTTATAACTTACTGCTTCTTTTGTATCATATTCATAAGACACGCCCCCACCCCTAAGTCTTGTATCAAAAACATTAACAGGGATCTGAGATCTGCTGTAGAAAACTATTCCAATCAATAGTGCAAATGGATCATATTTATTGGAAGTTGAATTGAATATATCTTTATCATATGTAAAGTTAATTGGATAAGAGTTTGTATATTCGGTTACTTTAGAATAACCACTAAAGTTTGCGGTTATATTTGTTCTCTTTTCAATTTTAGTTGGCAGAAGATAAACGTACAGTGGTTGATCTACTCTTATAGTATCTTTATTCAGAAGTGGATTAAGTGGAATTTCCTGTCCATCTACTTGATAAATTTGAATATCGCTGTTTTTTGATACATAAGATATTTTAATATCCTCTTCTTTAACTGGAAGAAGTCTTTCAGTAAACTCTATGACTCCGGTTTCTGCATTATAGTTTTTTACCTTTGAAAGAGGTATTGTCTCCCAAACTTTTTCGGATGGTTTTGTAGCTAAAAGATTTGTATTTTTGTATGCTTGAAACTGCGGCCTTACCAACTTAAGTACGGAATAATCATAGTTTGTTGGTTCTGCCCAAACTAAAAATGGAGTTTGTCTTACTTTTATTGAAGTTGGAGAAACTATAATTGGATTCTCATCTTTAATTTCATAATATCCTTTACCAAATATTTTAGACCAAGACACACCAGGGGTATTCTGAGTTTCATACTGGCAAATAAGTTCCTGGTTTAAATAATTGGCTTTCCAATCACTATAGATATTTGAATTCAAGTAAACAGATTTTCTAAAAGATCCTTGAGTAACTGAAAGTGGCCAAGCTTTATTCTTCTCAATATCTAGAGACATATTGCCGAGTCTTATTCTTGAATTAGAATTAAACTTTACAGAATAAACTGGATATATTTTTTTAAGAGGAATACTTACTGGCTTAAATGTTGTTGATATTTTTGGGCCAATATAATCTATTTGATTTTGAGTATTTCCGTCTGCGTCTATTGCGCAAACTGCTAAATAAACATTGTCCAATCCTTTAGATAAAAGATCTACGTAGGATATTTTTTTTCCTATAAACTCTTTTTCTTTAATGTCGTAAAAACCATATATCATACCATCAGTATTTGTTATCTCACTATAAACATTTACATCACCAAATCTAATATCCCTTTCAACACCATCTGGAATAGATAATATGGCTGCAGAAATTTCTGTATATCCTGGTATTCCTATCGGTTTAAATGTTGTCTGTAAATTGTTTAAATAAACTTGTCCGGAATTATATGTAGATGGCTTTTTAGATAATAAAAGAATTCCATCATGAACTGTCACTTCATTTCTGTTATCCAATACTTTTCCGTCAATTCCCACTAAAACATACTCGTTATTACTTATTCTTTTTTTACCTGTTTTAACAATTTTGGATCCAGAATAATAGGTTGAAGAAGTTGATAAGGTAATTTCTCCATATCCTCCAGAAACTTTCTCGTCACCATATTCAATATTTACTACTGAATTAGGACTTAGTATAGCTTTTTTAGTATCATCATAGAGAGATGTAATAGTGGAAGAACTATTATTTATTATTTCCGGTATTCCAGATGGATTTGAAAAGAAAAATGTTACTCCAGCATTTGTTGTAAAAAAATCACTATTAAGATTATAGGTGCTTGGAGTAAGGGATTGAGTGTATTCTCTATCTTTATATTTGTAAGATAAAGAAGTAAAATAAATATTTGATGAAGATTGTGGTTGACTAAGCTCCCTACATGCCTTTGTGTTATATGTGTATGATAAGTTTTGTTCAGCAGATAGGTTTGAAAAATTTTGAGTAACTGTTGCATAAGCCTCAATGTCTACAGTATTAGATAATTCAACTACATAATCTTCTATTTGTATGTCAGTTGTGCTAGCACTTATTACTTCTTTGGTCCAGGAAGATCCATTCCACTTGTAATATCCATCTTCAGTTCCGCGAACATAAACTCTTTTGTCCATTGTATTGGACTTTAGTTTTTGCTGATCATAATCATACTCTAATTGACCACTTGCATATCTTCTAATTGGCTTTCCATCTAGATAAGCTTCTTCGATTTCATCAGGATCAGATACCAGACTATCAACAGCCTCATAAACATTAGTCCAATTATAGGTAGCACCAGTTACTGGTAGTGTCCACCCTATTACAGGGGCAACTACGGTGTCTGCTCTTTTGGCAGATACTTTTACTGCCTGTATAGAATAACCTTCTGCGTATTCACCGTATTTATTGTCAAGGGTTTTTAGTTTTTCGGAAGACTGCACCCTAATAAACATATGTCTACAATTTGCTGACTTTACATTAAGGTTTATGTTAACGATTCCATCAGAGTCTGCTTTTTTATTTATCACAGAAGTATGATATCTATCAAGTCTTTGCCTAGTAGTTAATTGTGTATTGAATACGAACCCAGATCCATAATCAATAATAGTGTGATCTGTATCTGAATATCCGTAGCTATAAACTTTTGCGTTTTTCCATACACCAAAATCAATGGTCAAAGTTTTAATTTCATCATAACCTTCTGGAATTGAAAAATAGATAACATCAGTTATTCTTGATGGACCATCAAATCCAGTAAATGTAATCTTTTTATACTCTCGACCAATTGTTAGATTTTCTACTGCACCAACTGCTGCATCCCAAAATTTTGCAACGCCATAATCTGTTGCATGTGATCTCCAGGCAGCAAAAGCAGCGGGGTCTTCATCTTTTAGCGTCTTTAACCTTCTTGCCAAAAGTGATTTTGTTTCACTATCCACTGTGCCATCTACATATATGCAGTTGCCCAAATCTTTTTGAGTTTGCTGAAAGGATTGTATTGCATCTCTTGTTTTGGGTCCATATTTTCCATCAACTGGCCAATTTTTAAAATTGCCCCCGCCATATCTACCAAATGATTTTAGTGCTATCTGTATATACTTTACATAATTATATGAGTTTCCAGAGTATGCAGTTGACCAAGTATTAGTGGAGTTACCCCTGTCTATGTCTCGAGTATAGATGAAGTTATTGTATGGCCTATCTGAATCCACTACTGCGTACAGATTACTGTCAATTGATGATTTAACATTTGAACATGGTAGATCTGTTTTTGTTTCACCCAAAACGGTATATCCATCTTTTTTAACATATGATTTTGAAGGAATGTCTGGATCTTTTGTTGACCATTTTTTAGTTACAGATCCCCATCTCTGTCTAAGTACCTTTTCTTTAGCTACACCCCTATAAGGAAATTTCATATTTGTTGTTACGGTTCCATTAAAAGAAACTGGTTTATCGGTTGCGCTAATATAAGAGTATTCAGTTTGCAAACTAAATGGATAGGATTGAAATTGTGTAATTGGATTTATTTCAGAGTTTATTTTTTTAGAGTCAGAAGAACTGATTCCTGGAACGTCCTTAACAACATATGGGCCAAAAGAAGACGGTATACTTATCTTGGGAGAATACTTTTCGGTATAGGCATATGGCTTAAGTAGTCTTGATGTCATTTTTTTTACAGAGTACGATGAAGGTATTGATTCATCTTGAGGCGAAGATACTGCTGTAGAGTTAGAAATTAAAACTTCTGGATTTGTTACTTCAATATAAAAATCAATAGTTGAAGTATCCATTTTAGATATTTTCTGCTTATGATAGTCTGGCATTGAATCTGACAATTTAGCCTTATAATAAGCCTCTATGCTATCGTAAGGTTGAATTAAATCTCTTCCAAATTTTACTTGATTAGTATCAGAAGATATATTAACAAAGTATTGGATCTTTTCTTCATCAAGAATAGCATCTGAATACATTGTCCAAGATGAATTCCATTCACCTACATAATTATATAATATTGATCTTTTATCAGACTTTCTCAAAGCACTTGTTCTACAGTGGAGGCCAAATGCTACACAGTTAAACAGAAACTTATATGGGCCCTCTACTAATCCAGATAAAACATTTGTAGACAGATTATCATATGCTGTTGGGCCAGTACTTGAATCTACCATGGATCCATTTCCAGAAGAATTATATACTGAGTTACAATAATGAAACCACTCAAAACTTGCAAATACTATATTACCTTGTGCGATAGCGTCTCCGTTGTGAGGGAAACTCATACAAAGCTGCCACAGACTTCTTGGTAGCTTGGCTTGGACCTATGTCTAATATAGATAACGTGGAATTTACAGAATTTATATATCTATTTTTTGCGCTTTTTTGACCAAAAATTCCATAAATATCTTTTTCAAATATTGAATTATCAATATTCCAAGCGCCATTTTTGTTTTCGTCTAATATTTTTGATGATGTGTTGTACTCATAATAGGATGCAGTAGATGAATCCAACGCTGTTAAAGATATGCTTTCTCTCAAAAATGGTATTGAAGATGGATACTTGCTTGCATCAACAATTAGTGTTCCATTGTCTTTTGTAACAAATTTATCCAAAAGCCTTATGGCCTTTTCTGATAAAGCTTTGGTCGGGCAAAATGCTAAAACATCAAATCTTGAAAGATCATCCATTGATTGAATATCAACTTTCCAATACAATGCTTGATTTTTTTCTGGAATTGTTGATAGTTCTTCACTTATTGGATTTTCAAAAATATATTGATTGAAATTAAATGGAGAAAGTCCTAATCTATAAAATATATATGGATTAATGTTTGCATTACTTATAGTATCAAATGAATCATATAGGACGCCAACATTAACTGTCTTCGTTTGAATATCGTTAGAAATTTCAATATCCTGGATTTCATCTAAATTAACCGATTGCTTTGACTTGGCGATGAGTCTCCAGTTAAAGACTTCAAATACTCTATTGTCAGCCAAAGCTTTTCTTGGAACAAATGCTTGAAAACCTGTTGTATCCATAGACTGCTTATATATATCAGAATACTTTTGTAGAAACTTTTTGATTGAATATTTGTTTCTTTCTAAATTATTTGTATCCATTATAAGAGCTTCTTCAGCTACTTCTTCAAAGTATGGTACAGCATTTATATTTTCAGTAAAGTTTAAAAATATACTAGAAACTTCACTTTGATCATTTACTTCTATTTTGTCATATATAAGTTTGAGATTTGAAACTGGAGTTGAATCAAATCCAATCAATATCTTGTGTGGTATTTCTGTTTCTAAATAATTTTCTTCAGTAGTATAAGGTTCTAGAAGTATCTTATATTTTTTTCTACCAGTATTTAAATCTATGTAATCAAAATTGTTTTCATCAACAACTTTAATATTTAAAGTTGAGTAATAATCTGAAGAAAAGATATCCAGCAATCCGCTTATATTAAATCCTCTTTGTGCATAGCAGAAATGCCTACTTACATAGAAACTGTGTAGAAAATCATTTGGATTAATTGTATCTATTAACTCAGTGGAATATTCTTCTGAAAATTTAACGTCTGAAATAGAAAGGTCATGAGTTGGTAAACGCGTATTTCCATTTTCGTCTTCAAGAATTCCAAGTTCATTCGCGTAGTATATTTTTGTCTGCCCAAAATCGTTAATTTTATTCTCTGGTATGGATTCAGAAACATCCATAATAAAAAGGCTATTGCCAGCGGTTACGATATCTTGATCAAATAATGCAATATTTGCTGCGTCAGATGGAACACTCTTACCTATTTTTACAGCTTTTTCTTTATAATTCTTAGTTTTATTATTAAAGACTTTCATTAACTTTCCTCATAGTCATTGACAATATTGCTATAGGTAGAAACAATGTTGGGAGTTGAACCCAATAAACCCATTTGATATTGATCATAGTAACTTAATGGTAACCACTTAGGTGGATTCCAATTCACAGTAGCTGGAGCATCTTCTGTATGGTCCATATCATAGTGATTAAACTTAAATGCTGGAGTTTCAATAATTCTTGAATTCTCTTGTATTAAATCATTATATATATTTGGAAGTGGAACAAGCTCATTGGCGTAGCTGATATTATCATATGATTCATACCAATAAGCTACGTCTCCAACTATGGTAGTTGGAGTTTCTGATGGAGTTACTGACAAATCAGATTCTACTGCGACAAACCAGTATCCAGCTTCAGATCTATCCTGAGCATAAAATGGTCCTATTTGGAATTCCCCATTAGAATCCAAATAAACCATTCCTGCTTCACCCGTTCTTCCTGGTGTAGCAGAACTTATTGAATAATTAACATCTTCAAAAGCTGAATATACTGTTCTTGCTTTTCTCCAATATACTACTGGCGTAGCTCCTGGCACCGTAGAGTGATTTATATATCCTCTGATTAGGTTTTCGCTGATAATATCGGCATTAATTACCCCTCTTGCGGCGGCGGCTTTTAATGAGCCAGTAGAAGAGTGGCTAGATATATTAACTGAAATAGTTATATTTTCATAGTATGGAGATGCAGAACTATTTATATTAATTTGAGGTGTTGCAGATGAGTATTGCAATCCTTGGACATTTATCAGAGCTTCTGTTGCAGTAGCTGGAACTGGACCCGTATATCTAACCTTTGTAGTAGCAAAGCCGTAATCATTCGTTGTGATGAATGCTGATTCAGGAGTCAATATTGTTGAGTCTATATGGAAAGTTTGATTTGGTTTGAAGTTTCCATTCTCATCATAAGAAATAATATTTAGGTATACAAAATCATCAGAATTATCAGAAATATAGGATGGAGAAATAGCTACTTCAGCTTTGCCAAAACTATACTCTGTATCAGAAATATATACAAAGCCTTTTGATATTGGTAGTCCCACTGAACTTAGTGATACTCCTGTTGGAGTAGAAAATTCATTTACTGCAGATTCATAAGTAATATAGTAGTTTGCAGTGGAATTGGGTGTGGATGAAAAGTAGATCTTTGCAGAATAATCATCGTTTAATGAATCGTACTCATTTTTGTCTACGTAAAATATATTTGAAAGGTCATATGTTACTTCATACAATCTTCCTGGGACCAATACACTTAACCCAGTAGTAGAAGAGAATACCTCTAATTTATTTCCGTTTAGACTATAGTTTTCACTAATTACGTAGTAACCCTCATCTAAAAAGAGGTCCCATATATAATTTCCATCATCATCTGTTAGAACCCAAATGTAAAAACCAGGTTGAATAGGATATTCGACTAAAGACTTACCTGTATAACTATCGTTTATAATTATATTATTAACGTTTGCAGCGGATAGATAGAGTGCACTGTCATTAGCTGCATATATATTCTCTACATTTCTAAAAATAGGTTTTCCTGGAGTTGCGGTATCTGGATACATCATTTCCGTATACTGCACCGTTGAACCAGATTCTATTACCTCTACGATAATTGGGGCACCCTGTCTTGGTACATCTGACAGTTCTGCGTTAAAAAGAATGCCACTAAATGAATCAGTTTTGGGATCTGCATAAACGTAATAATCTTCTTCTGGAAGATACAACCACCCTGTGTGCAATTCTGGATTTTGTTTATCTAAAACAGAAGATATGTTATTCTGTATTTGTCCAATTTTTTCTGCGTAGACTTGTATTTCAGTATAATAATAATTATTTGAATTGATGTCATACAACTCTTCAATGTATGAAGATGACTGTGTAAAAGGAATTGTTATATCAACTGGTATACTTTCATTTGGAATTACTTCTGATTTATTAGAGTTAATTAAAACTGAATCAGTATCAGAAACCGCAGAAATATGTGTAATGAAATATTCATCTTTTTCTGATGAGTCTAACCCAAATGTTTCTCTCTTTAGAGAATAAGAAGATAAGAATGAGTCTTTAATTTTTGAGTCAATACTTCTTCCTGAATCTTCTATCAATTCATTTTCTCTATATACATTTCCTAAATGATCAATAAAACCGTTAATCATAGGTGTGCTGTAAAGCTCTGAATCAGATATGTTAGTCCATACAGCTGACTTAAATGGATAGTAAGGAGTTGAAGAAAGACCAGTTGAAAGAACAATCAACTCTGGGGGAGATGAATAATTAAATGTTGCTGACTGAAAATAACCCGTGTATGTATACGCATTTATTTCTGCATCTTGTGCTGTGGCGTAAGATTTAACAATGATATTCGGACTTGATGGAATATAATAATTTGAATTGTCTAACCAATTATATCCAAGTCCACCATATTCTGGATCTCTTACCTGTTGAGTCTGAATTGTGTTATACAACGGATATGGAGTTAGTTTAACATTATCTAAAATTAGATCAGATGGAGTAGATCCTATGGGAAATATTATTCCCTGTTTTAAGTCAGAACTAAATATTGGATAATCTTTTGTTTTACTAAGGTCATTATTGTCATTTAGAATTGCTGAAGAAATAACAGAATTAGTATAACCAGTAATTGATTTATTTCCATATACTGTAGACCCAATTTTTAAGTTAGCATTGAGGTAATTAATATTTGGAGTGGCCAAGCTCCAAGATTGACCTACTGTTGGATTACTTAGATAACCTCTTGTGTCTTGGTTAAAAGCAACTCTGTATTGGCCAGTATGAGATGGGACATATGATTGGGTTACTGGATTCCATTCAACCTTATTGACAACTGTAATCGAAGAAGCTTTAGATATGTCAATCGAATTATTGGCCGGAGTTGCTGCGTAGTTAACGTATACATAGTCGTATGTTTTTTCTCTGAAAAAGAGGTTTGTATTTGTCAAGTTATCTGAGTTAACTATGTCAATGTAGTTATACTCAGGGCTTGCTGCGCTTGTCTGGGAATAATAATTATACACGAAAAAATCATCTCTGTCCTCATAAGACATGTTCGCATAATAAGTTGCTGGAGTTGCATATCCAGTATGTGCTGGTAAAACAATTTCATAGACTAGGGCAACTCCGCCATTAAATGGCGTTGCAGAATTTGGGTTATTTGCATCTGAATCTGAGACAGTCGATGTATATGAGCCCTTGTATTCATAGCCGACATTTATTGGGCCATAAATATCATCGTAATAATATAACTTAAATCCATCTGCTTTAAACCTGCCAGTGAAAGATGTTGTAGCAGATTCTGGTATTTCATTTGGCATTAGCAACTTTGCGTCTCTAAAGTCGCCAACTCCTGGCTGAAAAAGATTAGAAAGAGGAGTTGCTACGTCATATATGGCTGGTATTCTTCCAACACCTTCTCCATTTAGTCCAGCGTAATCCCATATACCCTGATCCCATTGAACATATCCTAGGTTAGAAGGATAGGTTTCATTGATATATTTAACAAACTGTATAAATTTATCTTGAGGATTACCACTAAATGTAAAGTATGGGGTAGAATTTTCTATGTCTGAAATTTCTATAATTTCTGGCGTTGCACCAAGATAATCTGACTCTGGAGTTGCTCCATATGCCTTCCATATATCCAACTCTCTTCTAAGGGTCAGCTTATATGCTTCAGTGCCCACACCAGGTGGGTTGGCATAAACATCAAGTATTCTCTGTTTGAACCTTGCGTTATCCTCTAGGTATAATCTTTTAAGATTAACTTGCGCACCAAACTCATCAAACATATTAAACAGCATCGCTGGCACTTGTTCAAATGTTAATCCATTTATAGAAAGATCATCAAACTTTCTTAATGTTATTATTTGACTGTCAACTAAATTGTGATAATAAACATAATCTGTCTTTTGATAATTATAAAAAGCTTCTAGACTCGGTGCCTTGGCTAATTGAACATCGTTGCCAAATACTGATAGCGTAGAAGCTGGAACGGCATACGATACGTATATCCAGTCGATCATATCCTCATCTGCGGAGCCTACAAATGCATTAAGGTTATGTTCATCTACTAGATTTGTGAAATCATCTAGATACTCACCAACTAACGCATTAATAAATTTGCCAGCATTGGATACTGGAGTGGCTAGCTCTGGAGTAGATCTTTCTAAAGAATCTTCATATATTTCTGTCCAAGAAGGAAATTTTCTAGTTATATTTCTAGCTGAATCAGATATTATTGGTGATGAAGCCTCATGTATTGCAATCTCAAAATAAAGAAGAAGGCCCATTTCAGAAATGCCATCTTGTAATTCTGAAAATATTTCTAATTCTATTTTTACATACTGCTTTGCGTTATTTAGAAAAACAGAATTAGAATCAACCATTAAGGCTGATTTAAGCCATGGTCCATTGGAACTATCAGACTCATATATCTGAAGAGTAAAAGTAGGATTCTCTAGACCAGGAAGATTGGTAAAGGCATGCTTGTAGGAAACTACATCAACTCTTGAAGTTGTATCTATAAATCTAAGTAAGCCTGGTGTAGCTGGATCATATGGAGTTGCTGGATCATATACAACTTCACCATAATTAGTCTTATATATTGCATAATCATCTATTGGAGTAGAGTGATTGGAATTATAAGACGGAGAAGATACCTCTGTTCCAACAAAGGTATAATCTCCGTATTAAGTTTAGTCCAGATGCGCTTCTTTTGTATGAATAGTTTTTATAAGAACTATTATTATAAAGGTTTATAGCATCAGATGTCCAAACATTACCATTTTTTGTAAAGTCTCCACTTCGAAGACCTAAAAGATAACGTTTCATCTACTATTCCTTTATTAGTCTAACCAAATTGAATATTCTGAAGTGACTCCATGTTCTGGATGAACGAACATCAAATGCTGACATGGTCTACTCATGGACTGGAAATATTCCTGAGCATATGTATTATAGCTTTCTGAGGAACCAGAGATTCTCAGTATTGTTGAGCCAATAGTCATCTTGAATTGCTGATGATAATGTCCCATAAAAACATCATCGAAGTGCTCGGGGACCGCTCCATCTTTCCATCCCATTACCTTCTTATAGTAAGCACCAAAGTTAGAAGGCTGAGGTAATTGGTCGCCATGAATCAACATTGTTGAATAGCTTCCAATTGTGTCTACTGCGTACCAGTTTCTTTCCCCGATGCCATCAGGAATATGGAAACTAAATCTTGGCTCATCCTTGAATATAAGGCTAACTATTTTATAAAGCAATCTATCCATGTTAGTTTCGGGATCATGAGATTTTCTTGCTCTTCCGCCAACTGCCCCATGATTACCAATTACGCCAGTTGCTTTTACTGTTTCAAAATTCTGTAGTGCTTTTGTTATAAATGTGCTGATAATTTGTGGACCATAAACACCAACCTGTCTATATAAGCCAGAATCAATAAGGTGACTTTGTCCAGGGAATATTTCTTCTCCCTCAACTATGTCACCCAGAAACCACACGTGAAGGTCTTTCACGGGATGATGTGCTCTTTGTATGTTTACGATCTCAAGCATCTTATCTGTATACTGCTCAATTCTTTCGGCAAGGACATCAGAATTGTAAGTTGGAGTTACTTTGCCCAGCTGCCAATCAGAAAAAACTACAACAGCTGTTTCTGGAGTTTTGCTGCCAGACTTAGGAAAGCTAGGTGCTTTTATTTTAGGCATCTCAAAATTACAAAAAGCATCATAGGCTGCAGAATAAACTGCACCTTTTGCTTCTTCCTGTACATTTTTGTATTTATCTGCAAGTCTTGCTAATCTTTTATTTTCTGACCTAAGAAATTCTGCCCTAGAATCCGATATATCTGAAGATAAAGTTTCTTCCTCATAAGACGGAACAGGTGGCTTTTCGTAAGGAGAGTCTTTTTCTTGAACAATATCTACAATCTCATCATCAGAAATTTCTTCTATGATTAGGGAGTTAGACAAAATGTCGCCAAAACCTTCATCATCAAAAACCAAAGCTTTTGCTTGGCCAACATTTGGCGATCTAACAATATAAGTTTGTCTAATGACAAAATTCTTTTTCATAAATTAGGACATCCGTTTCAATGCTAATAATTAGATTGTCCCATTATAACAGAATATACAGCTATAGATCCAGCAGTTGGGTAGACTTTATGGTCTGATGGAGTAAAGTCTTGTAGCGGAATTTCTCTCCCGTCCACATTAAATCCAGTAATTGTAACCTGCCTGACTAAATCCGATGACATCCTAATGTATCTTTCTATTTCTCCGATTGACACAGTATCTCCAACAGACAGAGAATTTAAATATCTTTTGACAAAAAGAGAAGCCTGATTTCTAACACCAAGAGCTATTCCATCACTAGTGCCCGAAGGTAATGTAATATTGGCTGCTACGTTAATCGCTAACTTTTCTGCTAACCTAACATTAAATCTAACGCCAACTGGCTTAACAGATATAATCGAGTTATAAACAAGTTCTGGAATTTGCTTAAGATTAGATCCACCCTCAGGTACGATGATTATATCGCAAGATCCAACACCAAAAGATGACTCCCTAATTCTTACATCCCTAACACCAGGGACAGCAAGTGTTGCAAACCTAACTGACTCGACACTGCCGGTAGCTTGAGTCTTAATAGCCGATACTATTCTTCTTCTATAATTATCATCAGCCTCAGCATTAGCTATTGCGTAGACTTCTTTGGGGTTTGTGCAATAGACCACAACCCCAGGAGGAGCTATAAAATTGTGCTTAGTAAGAGAATTTATTGATGCTGTATAACTATTGTCGGTAAAGTCTGGTACCACCAGACCGTATGCCCTGGTAGTTCCTGCCGCAATAATTACTTCACCATTTAATTTAAATCTATATTGTCTTACTGAGAAATTGTCAACGTTAGTATATACATAGGTTCCTTTAGGAAGAATTATGTCATTGCTATAGGATTTTTCTAGAGAAAATTGAATATTAAAAGATTGTCTTTCAACAGCCGATGCGTCAGAAATTGTTTTTCTTGTAACACCATAAAGCTGACCTATCATATCCAGATTCATTCCATTTGCTGTAGCTAATGAACTCTGCCTTAAAGAAAGTGACAAAGAAGAATACAGTTGAGCTATTTCTGTCCCAATTGCTTCCGCAAAAGCTCTAGCTATAGAGCCTGGATATATGGCTGAAATGCCGGCGTTTCTCTGTAGTGAATCTAATATCTCAACTACAATTTCAGATTGTTCTTTTTGACCATAGACAGGCATTTATGCTCCTAGATTTTGAGTAACTGATAATACAACTGGCTCATTAAAGTCACTAATTATGTGAACATCAAATCTTATTGAATCAGGACCAGTTGGAACAGCTTCTATTTTTATATTACGCCCTTGAAAGATTCCTTCTTTTTCAAGGGCAGCTCTTATCAATCTTTTTCCTAAATCACCAGTTTCCCTAGATTGAGGCATACCATAAAGAATAGATAGATCAGTACCAAGCTGAGGATAAATATAAAAGTCTCCTGGCTCTGTCATAAGCCTCATATAAATCTGCTGTATATCATCTTGAAGCATGCTGGTGGTCACAGCAACGTCTTTATTTCCGTCTATTTCTATGTCTCCAGACATTGTAAGATATATATCAGGCACTTTATATTTCTTCGGCTTTCTGTTGCGCTTGAGCGAATGTGTAGCCTTGCTTTAAAAGATCGACTACTTTAATTATATACTCTTTTGGATACTCTTTAAGTACGCTTTCGACCAAAGTGATCTGCTCTGAGGTTAAACCCTCCACAGATATTTCAGAAGAATGGTTTGCGGCGTTGTCTTTTATCTGCGTTCCAAAACCACGTTCACCTTGTATAGTAATACTCTTGGCCCTATCTTCTTGTGTTATTTGATTTAGTCTAGATAAATAGTAACTAGCGTTATTTTGTGGAGAATTTATAGACTTGTAGTCTATTTTTACTAAAGTTGGCTGAGAATAATCATAGGCTGAATAATTAAAATTATAACTATTCCACCTTAGGCCATCTTCTTTTGTAAACATTCTTATATGGTCTGCAAAAAGACTGATACTTCTGCCTGTAGCGCTAATCACTATTCCCACTCCAGGGGCTGCAAATATTTCAATATCTCCATCATCATTTAATCTTAAAAAAGAATGATTATCAGGATGATTCAATCCAACTTCTCTCCTGGAAAATTCATGTCTTTTATTAAGCTCTGCTTCAACATTAAACTTATCTAAGCGATGAATACTTGCTGCATAACTTCTTGGGTCCATAATTACCTAGCCATAAATTTTGGTATGCCAGTATTAACTACATAATTGGGCATTTGCGGAGATACTCTGATTGGGTCATCAAAATAATTTATTATGTAGGCATGATTTTCATTATCATCCCTAAATCCTATTAAGCAGCGTGTTCCTGGTTCGGGGCAAACAGACTGAACACCCATTATTGATGGACATGGAACATTTTCTATAATATTGCCTATTTGGCCTGACAAAGCGTCATCCAATATAACGGTAGCTGAATTTAATTTTCTATCAAATTTCATAACTAACCCTGGCCTTGATTTTGACTGCTTCAATCTTGCAGCGTCGATCTGGTTTTGAATTTTGTTATCAAACTTAGGATAATTAACTGGCATGAAAAATCTCCTCATTAACTGCCGGAAAGACTATTTAAATTAATATAGTCCTTCTTCTAATTGCTTATATAATGCTTTCTTTGGTGTAGCCATTACCTGAGAGGTATACTTTGATAGATCTACCCATACTTCTATTTTTGGAATCCCATATTGAGAATCTTTTTTTCTAGTTGGCGAATCCTGTGGAATATTTGCAAGGACCCATTTCTTTAGATCATCAGTTGATTTACCTGTAGCTTTTTGATAAACGTCTGCAGCCACCTTAAATGATAAACCGGCTATAAAACCATTTGGTAAATATGTGTCGCCCCAAGGTCCACCCAAACTACTAGAAGTTTTCAGTCCCCAAGTTTCAATTTTTTTCTTCACATCTTTTTGTGCAATCTTTGATCTTAAAAGATATACTTGATTAATGGGTATCCAAACTCTTTGATCATAATATTCTAATCCATAATTATTTGATTGTGCCTGAACTTCTTTTAGTTTAGCATCGATTGTCGCCTCAGTAAATTCCTCAGTTTCCCAGTTAGCATAGGCCAACTTCCACATTGCGATGTCTTTTTGTGACTGGGGCAGAGATAGATCAGCTAAAATAGATCCCCCCTGTGCTTGACCAGAACTGTTTTTAATTCTTGTTCCAACCTGCCACAAACCCATAAAGCCGTGAGCGTTTGCTATATACGGCCTATAGTTAGCCTCCCTATAAGCTAATGCTGTAAAAATGGCAGATATTTCTTCAGAAAAATTTCCATACTGAGATAAAAGATAAAATACTTCCAAGTCAGTCATTGAAGATTGGTCATTATAGTAACTTTTTAATAATCTTGCTGAATTTATTTTTGATAAAGAAGTGGTTTTATAAAAGTCCATATTTAAAAATTGAGGACTTGTATTTGTAAAATTACCTAAGCTTGACATAGTCATCTGACCATTTGGTCCAGTATATTTGCCAGCTCTTGCTGGAGAAAAACTTATATGTATATGACTCCTATGTGTTGCATCATCTGGAGCATCTTTTGCTATTTTTACATACTTTAATTTTGAATATTTTTCCACCATTTTTCCCACAACTGGAGTTACCCCACCAGGATCTTTAGTATATTCATCTGGGCACCAATTGCCTATTTTTATATAATCTGGCAATAGGTGTTCTGGAGCTGTGTTTAATACCGATAAAAATAGATCAAGTTGTCTTATATATTCTCTTTGAGATGAACCAATGTTAGTAAATTTATCTCCTTGATTTATAAATAAATCTATATCAAATCCTCTTCCAAAAGCATGATCGGTAATATAGGTTCTCTTTTGTGGTGTTCCGCTTGATACTCCAGTAAGGTTTTTGCCAGCACTTTCAAAATTCATTGCCCTCCAGGTTCCAAACCCGCCAGACATATTGTAATTTTTATCGTGTATAAATAGCAACAATTCAATCAATGCAGCGGAAGCAAAGCAAAGTTGTGAGCCAGCTTTAATAAATGATTCGGGTATTTTATTGTCACCTCCTTTATATAGAGGGAAGTCACTTGAAACCATAAATGATAAGTATTCCAAATCATCCGGTATATCTACATTAAAACCAAATGGTATTGCACTTGCTCTATCTTCAATATCAAATATTCTTCCGGCTTCTTCAACAATATGCTTTGATAAAAGAAGGTTTCCTCTATCTCTGTACCATTTTTGCTCTTCTTCCGTAAGCAAAGCTACGATGGCAGCAGCATAACCTACTGAAGTTGGAGCGTCTGGAGAGGTAGCATATTCATCATCTGATGAGCCATTCATTCCAGTCGTTGGGTTATTTGTTTCCATTCTTCTATTTATTGCATTAAATAAACTTTCGTTATATCGTTTTCCTAATGCGCCACTGGTTGCGAGCTTAAGCGCTGCGTTTGCTCCGTGTATAAGTTTGAACTCCATCCTCTCCAGATTCTTCTATAACTATAGAAGAAGAATTAAGAATACTTCTAGATAAAGATGTTAGACTTTCTCTAGCCATGTTTGCATTAAACATATCAGAATAAATATTGCTAGCAAGAAGTTCTTTGCCCGACGCGGAAGATATTAGGTCTGTTGATACTAAAGTTTGATCAGAATAACCTCTCCTGGCTGTTGTTGTAGCAGCTAGCGCTTTTCCGTTAGGAGGGACTAGGCTATCGGAGAAAGATTTTGCTATGGCAGCTGAATCAGATAGGTTGCTTGGCGTGAAATTATGGGTTGACATATTAACCTGTCCTTCTAGGAGTTACTGCAGCTTCATTGGCACTTATTGTGGATGAAGCTTGAGTAAGAACATCTTTAGTATACACGTTGGCCAAGTTATTTGTGACCAATTCCCAGTTAAGGGTCGCTGGAGTACCATCATCATAGTATTCATCCCACATGATAAATGGCCATTTTGCAGCGTTTTCGTAAAGCTCAGCTACAATTCTTACTTCAACTAATGTGTTAAATAATTTTCTAGCTACAGAATTTGAAGTGATATCTGGAGAGTTATGCACAGCCGCATGATCATAAACTTCCTTATCTTCTATCTTCTTAAACAATGATTTGAATCTTGAAGAGTTACCGCTAAATATTGGAGTATTAAGAGAATTAGCTAATTGAGACTTAATTGAATCGTAATTAAAAACTATATTTCCATTATTAACTGATTTATTTTTTAAGAACAATGAGTATACAAAATCTCTATATTTAATCAAGTTTGTTTCCTGATTCTGATAGAAGATTGTTCCAAGAGTTCTTCCATATTGTTCTTTGAGATAATTTTTTTCCCTATTACCCTGAGAGCCTGCATCAAAGTCTTCATCTGTTTGAAGATTATCTCCGTTGCCTTGACTTAGCTATTCTAACTATAAATATTTTATTTCTTAAAGCGTTAGCTGTAAATACAGTTGCTTTTCCTCCTGGAGAACCTAATGGAATTATAGTTAATTTATTTGGATCATTAGTATAACTAGCTTTTTCTGGAGCAGCAATGAATGTATACAAGGATTTGTTAACAGAAGTAATTGGGGTGGTTAATTCAATATCATTTGGTATACCTATAAATAAACCGTTTTCTACATAAGCCACTTTATACACTCTATTTAATTCATAAACTATATTACCTACAATATTTTCAACTTGAACTAATTCTCCAGCCCTAAGGTTGTTTGACTTCGGACTTGCTGAATCATCTGTTATAAATATGTATTTATCAGAGTCAACAGCATAAGATTTAATCTTACCAGAATAAACAGGATACATATTGCTGATTTCTGATTTTTCAAAAGCGTTTATTCCATCAAGACGAACTCTAAATGAGCTTCCAGTAAATATATCTTTTACCTGTATCGTGTCAGCGTCTATAACTCCAGAATTAGACTGACCCTGCGCTGGGTCTAGTTCACAGATAACCTTAAACATTGGTTCTAGTCCAGCTTTTTCTGGACCTAGGCCCGACATGCCTAAAACCTGAGCATGAATTAGAGCATTTTCATAACTTATATATTTAACTAATCCTTTTATCTCAGTTTCTTTCCATCCAAGACTCTTGAATAAATCATCTGTTCTAAGATAAGCGTAGCCATCGGAGCCCCTAGTGTTTACTCTGGAACCAAGTATTCCAGGAAGAAGAGCCTTAGAGTGGTATCTTCCTACTACCATTCCTTGATTATAGGAAAGGCCAGCATCCATTGCTTGACCATTTTTGTTTAGATACTGAACATAGCAGCCATGCTGATCCATTAGATTATCTCTAACCCATTGCCAGCCTTTCCATACAATTTGCCCCATAACTGGAATTGCACTTGAAACAACACCAGCTACTACTGCAGCGGTAGCAACAGATCCATTGTTACCATTTTTTTGAGCTTGATCTCTTACTTGATCTGTTATTGAAGGCATTGAGTCTGCAGTTGCAGAGGCAACTATATCTTTAATTAGAGCAGAAGATCCGTGAGTATACTGCATAGCCCCAGTCATTTGAGTAGAGAGACTTTCTGCTAGGGCATCAACTGATATTGATCCACTCAAACTTACTCCAGTATTGGTTGCATTAAGGGCATCTAAATAAACTCTTGTATCATTCCTTATATTTTGAACTGACAACCAAGAATGTATCCAAGATGACATGTACCATTTTGCTGGATCGTTTATTGTAACCAGAGCATTTGGAGTAATGGATGTTATGTAGCCCAGCTCTGGAGTAAAGTGATGTATAACTTGTTCAACTTCAAATATTCCATACATTCTCTCATAAACGTCTGCAAGATATACTAAGTCATGAGGCCTTATGTCTGCATTTCCTACTACAATTATTTCTCCGCCATATATATCCTTAATTGACTCTTTAAGATAGGATAATGCTATTCTTTTTGCACTAAGTTCATCCGGTGCACCAGTAACATTTTTAGATATTCCTCTTCCAGTTTCAAAAGGATGAAGCAGAGGGTTAAGAAAACCAAAGAATCCTGATCCAGTTATATTATCAAAATATATTCCTGTTTCAACTGTCATTTCTACTTGACGTTCAGCTGGAGCACCCTTATCGAGAGCTACGCTTACTGGATACTTTCCATCAGAAACTGCAGTTACTACTGTCGAAACTCCAGATAGATTTTCTTGTATTTGATTTGAAAGTATATGAGAAAAAGAACTTATATAATGTATTCTTTGGAATGGTTCTCTAATTTCAACTACTGGCTCCCCATATTCTCTTGTGAATGGATTGTCAATAGCCCTTAGGAGAGAGCCTGGCCTACCTAGTGAATAATATATTGAGTCATTTAATACTTTATTCATTATATTTGCTTGTCTTGCAAAATGACTAATCTGAGATAAACCATATCCAGTTTGCAGCATATTGAGCTTAAACATATTTACAAGAGCACTCAATGCATCTCCTGCAGCCGTTATGAGTGGACCTATAGTTGAATCTAGAAAATTATCTACTCCAGTTACAACTTTAGAAACAATGTTTGTGGCGCTGCTTCCTTCTCCTCTATTTTTGTAGAGGAGTTGAATAAACTTACCTTTGTCTTTGGCGTATGTTTGATTTGGATTAATGAAGGCAGCAAAAATCTTATCTACTGGCCTAAAGTCCCATTGACCATCTTCAGCGGCTCCTGTCATCTTTCTATTTGGTTTGAGAACAAGCCATGCCCTTGCATATGGGTCTTGCCACATTGCTTGCCTAAAAATACCAACCATCAGTAAGAACAGCTGCTTAGGTGTTTTAATGTATTCAGATATTTCTTTATTTAATGTTTTTTGTCCAGATAATTCTTTTTCTACTATGTTTGTGGTTGTATTTCTTGGGCTAGAAGAATTGATAATTTCAAATAAATAATCTTGATTTTCTACTAAGAAATTATCATAAAAGTTTTTTAATTTATCTTTAATTAATTCATTAAAATAATTTACAAGTCCACCATCTTGAGTTGGTGCATCAATTAGATTTTTTGTTACGTAGTCAATTCCTTTTTTATTTTGTTGCGCATCTGTTCCAAGAAGTATGGCGAATTCATCTAAACCACTTCCACTTGTTTCACTAAACTTTTTAAATATATTTGTTGGACTGTCATCTTTTCCAGAAAAGATTAACTGTCTTAACTCTGGAGTAAACTCTGTATCATCTTCTGGATTTATCCCGTAAGTCTCAAAAAAGATTGATTTAACACTTTCATAATCATGATATCCAAACCTAAATTGATCCCATATATCTCTTGCTTGAGTAAGAGTTCTTCCATTTCCAGCTATAACTGAAACAGATAGATCATAGTCTTCATCATATAGTTTTCTAGACTGCAATCCTATTGCATCATTAATGTTAAAAACATCTGCAAAAGATACCCTACCTGTGCCAGACTTGCTTCCAGTTGTATCTAGCTCTCTATTTAGAATATCGTAGCCATCTTTTTTTGTTAGCTTACTTCTATCTTTTGACAAGACAGCTTGCATGTATCCTTTATAATTTCCGCCAAACATAAAATCTTGTTGAGCCAATTTAGAGCTTGTCTTATACTCGCTAAATATTAAATTACTATAATCAAGTGGACTGTCTAAGTCTGGATCAAATGAGTTTAATTGCTTGTTTACTTGTGCAATATTTTTATCTTTAGATCCCTCAATTGATTGGAAGGCTCCAAATCCTATTATTTGATTACCTTGATTTTGAGGATCGACAAAACTTGAAATGGTAATATCATCTGTTATCGCAACACCTAATGGAATATCATTAGGTACAAATGTAAAATAGCATTCTGAAACTCTTGGAGCATACCTATATCCAGACTCATGTACGCCCTCTAAAAGGAATGCATTATCTAAACCAGGACTTCTTTCACCGGAAGAAACAGTTAACAAACCTAGGTAATAGGCTGCGTCAGGAGAAACTACTGCATCTATATTTTCTGGATCATTAACACTTGGTGCAACAGTTGGATGGTCTTCCATACTATAAGGATTATCTGTTTTACCCCACAAAAAGTATGATGGTTTGCAAACCACTGCTATTGGTTTTCCATTATTTCCTGTTGGATTATATACAAGAACATGGGGGCCATTTTCGCCGTTATAATCTTCTGCAGTTCCATACAATTCTTCTGAATCTGAAAAATATTGTTTTCTAAAAGATAATAAAGCCTCATTATTTCCCTTTATAGAAGAAGGGTTATATGGCCATCTCATGGCTATATAAAATTGTTCTTCTATATTTGTTTTTGGAAAACCCCATTCAGAAGCATAATCGATTGCGGTATGCTGATACTCTGGAAGTTTTATGGACCTATCAATAAATTGACTAGGAAGATCTTCATAAAGAATATCTTTATTCGAAGAGTTTTCTGGATATGGCATTTTTATTACGATTTCTCCAGAAAGTATTGAACTATTTTGATTTTGATCAGAGCTAATATTTATAGAGTTTTTAAAACTAAAAGAGTTTTGTGTTATCTCTCTAGCAAAATTTTTTGATATTGATTTTGACTCTATCTTAGATTTTATAAAATCTTTTTCTAAATTTAATAAGAATGAATACTCTTTATCAATTGATTCATAAACATTGGCATATTGATCTTCTTCTTTATTGTTTAGACCTCTACTACTTAAGCTAAAAGTTCTATAAGAATAATTTTCCAAATAATACTCATCATTTACTCTATTGGCAAAAAATGGAAATCTAAATCTTATTGGAAGTTGGTCTATTTGTTGATGAACTTGTTCAGCTGTTTCAAGATTTACTATTTGAGATTCTGCACCAACTGGCAAATGGAGACCCATAGCTACAGCACCCTTATTTAAAGGTAGTTTTGCTAATATTTTTCCTGTAGTTGCAACACCGGAAGGTGGTTGGCCAGATGATGTCGGGTCAACTACATATTGCCCATATTTACTGAATAGATTTATTATCTTTCCTCTCAATGCATGAGCTGGTGCATATATTGAAGTTGGGCTTGATTGCATTTTAATAAGCTGTTCTAGTGCATCGCTAGCTTTACTGTTTTTTATAAATGATTCAGCGTCTGAATATACGCTACTATTTTTATTTATCTCGTTAATAATTTGAAGAAGCTCTTCATCTGGCTTTCTTGACTGAGGAACAGATATGCCAAGTTCTGCGGCTTTTGTATCTCCTGGGTAACCTGTTGTAACAGGAACAACTCCAGAAGTATAAAGCCAATGTGGTTTACCATAGAATACTGTTGATCTGTCTTCAAAAGGCCTTACTGCAACTATGTAGTTGGGAAGAAGTTTTGCACAGACTTGAAATAGGTCCCAAACTGTTCTCATGTAGGTTTGGGCCCTAAATGAAACCTCATCAAATCCTGGCATGTCGTCATCGTCATTCGGAGAAACAAAACCAAGAGTTCTCCATATATTAGTCCCCCCCCTGCCCATAAGAACGCCAGTGAGACCAAGGCCAAGACCGATAGTACCTGTTACTGGACCACCAACTGCGGTTAGTGCAGCTCCGATTCCTATTGTTGCCAACTTACTAGCCACTTGAGCGCTACCAGATGCGTTAAGCTCTGAACGCATTGTAACTTCTTCAACGACTTTTTTAGCTTCTGTATTACCCTCTTGATTTGCACTCAATAGGCTATTCCAAGCTGAATCAGTTAACCTGCCAAGATATTCCATTCTTTCATTGGGCATATTCTCTGGAGTGACGCTTGAAACGCTTGTCCAGCCATCTCCTATATCTCCACCTAAGAATTGAGCTATACCTGTACCATTTCCTGGATATATATTTCTTTTAAATATTTCCAAATCTCTTTGCCCAGCAAAATTTGCCCACATCTCATTCATTAAACTAAATACTGGAGATCTAAATCCATTAGTTCCAGTTATTCCAAGTAGATCAGTCGGAGCTGCTGCTATTTGTTGCGTAGTATCTACCGCTACATCGACCATCTTTCCAGCTATCTTTGAATACTGTCCACTTCCAACAAGTGCGTGTGCGTTAGCTATTGATTCAATTCTCGACTGCTGCCTTATTGATTCTGCGTCGTTTAGTGTTTCATATAATATTGAACCAAAATGCCTTATGCCAAATTTATTTTCTGAGAAGATTAAACCATCTGTAGCATAAGCTATGCCTTCTCTAAAACGAGAAGTTCCCATAGAAAGCAATCTGACCATAAGGTCTCTTGGCTCAGACAACCAAAGACCAGTGTTAACTCCACCGTCAATCTTTCCTGTATCGCCCTTTTTGTTTGTGGAGTTAACTATTGCACCAAGTTCAATTGCGTCAGATTGAGCTGTTACAGTTATTATTTCTCCAGCATCAACCTCGGTTATTGTTCCATTAAACAGTGTCTGAAGAGAATTTGGGTTGGATCCATAACCACCCCTTAGGTGAACTCTAACACCTGGCTTTAATCTTATGTTTTCAATATCTACAACATATTCACTCTTCATGTGTGAAAGAATATATTTAGCTTTATTAAGAGTGCTATCAACTATTGCAGACAAACTATCGGTTAATGATGGATTATCTGGTGTATAGGCTGGATCATCTGGACCAAATATTTTATCTGATTCTTTTCTTGTAAGCTTAGAGTAAAGATTTGAGACACGGAACACTAAAGTGTCACCAAGTAGATCTTCTGATGATATTACTGAGAAATCTATAATTGATTGAAGTCCATAGAAGTTGTCAAACATTTTATAGCCAGCAAAATAGCCACCCTCATCGATGAGCCAAAGCATATACGTGGGGAAAGCTCTAATCATTCTTCCAGATATGTCTCTATACTGAGTATCAACTAACATCTTTTCCCAGTGACCAGTCACTGAAGGAACTTTGGCTCCTGAATTAACCGATTCTGGACCAGAATTTACTCCAGCTGAAACGCTATTTTGATATTCAGAAAAAGCCTTTGCTGTTGAGAAAGTAGTTGGTTTTGTTGCTCCAAGCTCAGGTCTTGAAGGGTCTGTTACTGGCTTAGGTTTTGCTTTGTCTTTATTTTTCTTGCTGCTATTAGCCTGAACATTGGATCCATCGACAGTAAGATAAAATCTTCCATTTTTTTCTGTATCTATATATCCAAAGTTAACACCATAAGCTGTATTCATAATTGCTGGTATCTTTGATGGTTCTTGCGGATCTCTGATGGGCATCATGGATATGAGAGCATGCAGACTCAATTCATCCGGATCAAAGCTTATTTCATTTTCTCCATCCAGATTATATTCGCCAGACAAAGCGTTGGAAATTAGTTCAAACATCTGCTCATTAGAAGAGCTTACGTTGCCAACTTGAAGCGGAGCACTGCGAACGGTGTTAGAAAAATCGGCTTCTGTATCTGGTTTTCTAGTTGTTTCTGTGTACTCAATGTAATCAGTGATTAACTTTACTCTATCTTGATCACTAAATGATCTCTTGGTATAAGATTCATCAATAAGGTTTTTCTTTTTTGACAGAGCTGTTAGTATTTGAAGGAAAGTTGACTTATAAATTCCCTTTGATTCCAACTCATCTATAATAGATTTAATTTTCTTTTTCTTAGTTGCAAGATCGCTCAGTAGAGAATACTCTCTCATCCATCTAGTTATTAGATCTATAATCGAGGCGTGTGCGTTATTTTCTGGCCTTAGATCTTGTGGTATGTCTCCTTGAATTCTTTCAATTAGCTTGTCAAATTCCTCGTCATCCATAAAATAGGGGATTTCACCCTTTGGTTCTGATGTGTTGTAAATAACATCTCTATCAAAAATATCAAAAGACCTGAAATAAAAATCAGGATCTAGGTGACCAACCACTTCATTGTTTTCATCTTTAATTTGAAGTGGAAAATCTGGGTAAGAATTAAATGTTCCCCACATTTGCTTTATTCTTAAGAACGGATTTTTCTTTGTTTGGAAGTGCTCAATTAACTCAGCTTGTTGTTGTGAGCTAATTTTTTCTCTGCCCTGCTGAAAGATATCAAAATCAATTAGGCTTAAATTAACCTGATAAACATGAGGGTAGTTTGGAGTTGTATTTACCGAATAATTAAGTGGTATGACATATTTGATTCCACATAGAGCAGTTATAACATTCTTAATTCCCATAAAGCCTATAACTCCAGTAGAATGCTCGAGTCTTGCAAGGCTGGTTATATGGTCAAATACCTTCTTAAATTTCATCAATTCTTTTTCACCAGTTACGGTCATTGATATATTAATGTAAGTATCTTTTCCACCTATATGTTGATAGGTTGGCTCATCCTGCATCTGAAGGTGCAACTTTGCTAAATTATTGCCAGTTGTTACGGTTACACCATTAATTACAACCGAATTAGGATTTAAATCAACCTGGTTCATAGGAACTTCCCATTCCCTGAATAGGAATGAACCACTTCTAGCCCAAGAGCTTTCCATTAACTTTTGTGCGGCAGCGCTCTTATAGAATCTTTCGTAAAGCTCTATATTAAAAGCGTTTTTGATTTCTTCAAATACTTGATTTCTTACTCTTTTATATTCTTTACTGTTTGTATCTAACTTTTTACTTGAACGACCCAGTCTTTTTTTTGTTTCACTATCTACTAGGTTATCTAAATAATTTTTACCTTTGTCTTTTTCACCGATCTTAACTATGTAAGATTTCATCTTAGCAATCGTTGTATCAGAAAATTCTTTACCAAAGAAATAATAAGTTAATTGAACAATAGAACCATTTAGAGAATTATCTTCTAAATCTAGAATATATTTTTTTTCATTTTCGGAAAGATTATTATTTTCTTGAACAAAATTCCTAGCTAAATAAGAATGAATTAATTTCTTTGTAGAAGAAGAATTCATGCCAGCGGTTAAAATATCTATTGCATCTCTTACGGCTACTCTTGCTCGTGTTGGGATTATTCCATCTGTCATTAAAGAATAAACGCCATTAAGAGTTACTCCATAGCTTGCTGATTGATTTACGTCAGCTATACCAAGCGATTTAAGCAATCCTTCCCAGAAGGCATTTCCGCTCCAATCTTTCATTAGCTTTTCTTGATCAGTTCTAAATGTAGTGGAGTCTGGCATGAAGATCTTTGTCTGAGTTTCTGCTGGAATAAAGAATGATAAATGCTTTCCATCTTCCCATTCGCTCAACACATTTGTTTTAAATACTTCGTTAGAATAGGTAGACTCTTCAGACCCGTTATATTCATCATATGATGAAGGTATTCCTAAAGATTGATTTGTTTTTGGATTATTAATCGATTCATCTTCTACTTTTTTGTCAGTAGTTTTCATTAAGAATTGACCATTGACGTAATTATGCATTGCTCCAGCAGCTTTGCCCATATATTGTCTATACTTACCCCAGTGAATAGCTTGGTTAAAGTCTCTAAGCATAGGTAGGAATGGCTTATGGTTAAAATTCAATAACTCAAGATCAACTGCCAAGGCAAAAGGAAAGTTTGGAACAGTAGAAATAGAAATATTACTAAGTGCTACAGCACTTATCCCATGAACACTATTGAGATAGTGGTTTCTAACGGGAAGGAATGGAGAATATTTAAAAGCAGCTACAAGTCCCCTTAGCGATGAAAGAAACTTATCTATTTTTTCATCACTTGTTTTTCCAGTTTTAAAATCTATTTCATAATTATCTGTTATATATATTTGCGAGGCTTCATCTATAGTTATTCCCCAAATTTCTTCGTAGTTAGGAAAAAATAATCTCATTCTTATAGAAGTTTCTTTATAACCAGAATTAAATTTTGGAGTGTTCTTTTGTCTTAAAGCTCCACCTGTTAAGCTTCCCGTCTTAAAGGCTGTATTAATATCTATTGATAATGGTGGCACAAAAAAGTTTGCAGCGCCTAATCTTAAATGGAACATATCTGGAGCAGATGGTTGATTATTAGGTCTGTATGGAGAATTCTTTAATACATTTTCAATTTTTTTAGAAGTGTTTTGGAAATTAGAAGCATGCGTAAAAATCTTCTTTCCATCAGCGGTTCCAAAAACAGCTTCTAAGGATTCAATAAATGCTTGTGGGTCATTTATCTCATCTTCAGTTCCACCGCCAACTCCATTATTAGAATAATCTCCAACTACAGCCAAAGCCTCAAAGTAGAATTTAACTAAACTAGGAAAATATACATTAATCATTCCTAGGAGAATTGGATCTCTAGATATTCTCTGTGTAACTTCAAGAAGTTGTTGATGCCACTGAACATCAACGCCCTTCCTCTTGTCTATTAATTCTTTTTGAGATACATTATCTTTTGCCAAAAGATTAAATCTTTGTTTAGCATAGGACTGTATATCTACCGCATAGGTAGCGAGCGCTAAAAGGCCAGATGATTCTATTCTGGAGAATAGTTTATCAAGTTGATCTGGAGTTAAGTTACCTGCTGGTGAATCACCAGAATCCCCTGGAGCAAAAACCCTCCACATGTTAGAGATTCTTTCAGCCGAACGAAGATCTGCGTTATCTTGAGATGTTAAAGAGGATAACTCAAAGGCTTTGCCTATAATTGTTGTTTCAAAATTAATTATAAGAACATTATCATTATTAAATACTTTTTGCAGAATTCTTTGAAACTCTTGAGACCCTGCTGCATTAATTGCATCTTCTAGTTCTTCTTCTTTTTTCTCGCTCGATGAAGCGGACTCTATAGCCTTTACATAGTCGAGTATATTGGTATATGCGCCATAAGTATATTTAGACCATCCAGTAACTCTGGCTATCATTAAATTTATTACTTCTTCTGCAACAGCTCTTTCAAATTTATACTCAAAAGATGTAGCAGGATATATATATCTAACCCAGAAATCTCCTCTTACCCTATTTCTATTTGAATTAGTATTTGGAGTCGGAAGAACTGCCGCAGAAGTTGGATCCTTTATAAAGGTATTGTAGTATTTGACATACTCTTCCAGTCCCTCTTGAACTGTTGCCTTTTTATAAAAAACTTTAATACAAGAATCTACTGCGGTGTTAGCGTATAGGTCGATACCAGAACTGTCCCAATAAAGAATGGTGACTAACTTTAAATTGTCAAAAGTGCTAACATCAAACTGGCTAGCAAAAGCTCCGTTCATTAACTAACAAATTAGAAAGATCGTTATCAGATTTCTTTTTAAGAGCTTTAAGTCCAGTGATAAGTTTATTGAATTCATTTTTAGAATTAAGTGAATTTATTACACTTGTTATTGGACCAGATATTGTAGTAGAAGCCATTACATTTACCTTTAAAGTAGGTTGTTTCTTTTATTGATCATTGTGACCTTCTCCGAAGAAGACTTAGAAGATGAGCTTCTAGACATATTATTAATTATATCTAAAGAATTACGTTTTGTAAACGATTCTTGAGAAAAATTTACTGAACCATGACTAGCTTGAGGTTTGTTGTTCCTTGCTGTTTGCAAAGCTTTATTGTCATATCCAGATCCATTCATGCTTATGTAGGCGCTGGAGGATTTATCTAGTCCCTCCCAGGAACCTTTGATATTATCAGATTTATTTATTCTAGATCTTGATTCTTGAGACACACTTGGGGCACTAGAAGTATCTGCGCCTACTGAAGTATTTTTACTAGATGATATCCTTGCGGCATACTTATTTGATGTAAGAGTTCTACTAGATGTATCTTTAGGCTTTGAACCTGCGTCTTTTAGGTTCTTATTCTGTACATCTGCACCGAAAATCATATTAAAATTAATCCTTAATAAGAACTTGCCATCTCGGCATATGGATCTTTACCTACATCTGGGATCCCTGAGTACATAGTAGTGTTCATATCAAAATTTCCGAGTTCCATGACCATAGACCTGAAGCTATCTACATCTTGTCTATTGCCATATAAATTAACTTTATAAGACACTCCAGGATTATAATTTACAGTCCCAATCTGAGGAATTTCAGATGCTCTATTTGGATATTGTTGTTCATATGCCGATCCACCAGGAAGAAGTGGTGGCCCTTGAATCTTCTCGGCAGTATGATCTTTAACTGCAGAGTAAATAAAACTTCCAGCAACTAAAGCCCCCACTGCATATATTGAACGCCTAAATGTTGCGTTTTCTGTAAAAAGATTCTTTAATTCTCCATCTTTAACAAAATTAGTAAATCTTTTATATGGAGTATTTCCAGGTAGATATCTTGAATATTCATCTCCATCTATGGCTGCTTGAATCCCTTTATTAAAAGTGTCATCTTTAAGATCAACAACTTGAGCACTTGTTGCTGTTGATATTTCATCCACAACCTGTTGATCTAATTTTTTTTCAGCATTTATATTTCTAATAATTGAATTATTCTCAGATCCTTTTCCTGACTCTATTTCATCAAGCAAGTCTAAATCATCTTGTGTTATTGAAGTAACTCCAGCATTTGCCATTGTGTAAGGATCTGCTCCAGCTGTTACACCTGCATCTATCATATTTGCAACATTTTCAAAAGATGTTAACTGATCTTGTGATAATGCTCTTTGATAAAATTGTCTTTGTCTTCTAGTTCTTGCATACAATAATTTTTGATAAAAAGATCTTCCTTGATCATCTGCAAAATCTAATTTTTCAAATGACCTGAATTTTATGCCTCTTTGTGCAGCTCTTTTTTCCATGGCGTTTAGTATTTCTTCTTGACTTCTGCCACTTAATCTAGATGCTTCAGAAAGCTCTGCGGATACTCTTTGTGATTGATAAAACTTTTGAATAGCAAATTTATCCCTTTCTGTATCACCCATTTCTTTTGCTGACTTAGAAAATAACTCGTCTAGCATTTTTGCATTTCTATCTAATAAATAATCAGCTACATTTGAAGCTTCTTGAGATACGCTAGTAGACATTAATATTTGGTCGGGAACTACTCCAGCAAAAGCAAGTCGTGCTAGAGCATCCATCTCTGCATTAACCTTAGCAGCTGCTTCCACTGCCCTTGCGGTTGACGCATATCTATGAGACGCTTGAGCAGCAAATCTTTCGGTAAGGAATTGCATGCCCCTTTCCTTACTTACTGATGCTTTTGTCATTTCAGACAAAAGATCTTCAATCCTTTGATCTTGATAACCAAATTCTTTAGATACATCTTTAATTCCAGATATCATTCCTGAAAGAAGTTTTTGAACATCCCCTTCAGTTGTCATTCTTGTTTCTAGTAAAATTTGATCAATAACAGGGAATAGGTCTTGATCAGCCATATTCTCACCATAGAACATAGCCGTCATTCCGCCCATCATTTTGCCAAGATTCTCCATTGCATTGAGTCCAACTTGATCCATTGTAACTTGTCCTAATTTTTCTTTTAGAATATTTTCTACAAATATTCTTCCAGTAGTTGGATCTAATCTAGCTGAGGTTCTGGAAACTTCTGCCAAAAAATCTGCTTGAGCACTAAATGTTACTGCACGGTCAATTGCTGTTTCCTGAAGAGTTAAACCTATATTATATTTTTGAAGTTGGGCTATTTTTGCGGAATCTAATCTTTTTGCAAAGTCTTCAATTTGATTTAAAGATGAACCCACAACCATGCTTCTATTAACGTACACGCCTAGAATATCTGCATCTGCAGTTGCTCTTTCCGCCATGAAAGAAGAAATGCTTTGTCCCATAGCAGCTCTGAGTCCAATATTTTTAGATTCATCAAAATTTGATATTATATTACCTATTTGTTGTGGAGTTGTTGCTCTCATAATGTCAGAATAGGTTTGTTGATCGATTTGATTTTTAAAATCTGGAAGTATTTGTTGAAGTTTTTTCCTCATAAATTCTTGATATTCAGTATTTGCTATATCTTCTGATGATTTTAAAACTCTTTCTAAGCCAAACCTGGTAGTTAGATTTGTATTTTTCAATGGCGAAGAGCCATATTGGGCTACATTTTCCAAAAGCCTATCTGAAGCTTGAGTAATGCTGGCTTTACCTTTTGATGAAAGCGAATCATATACGTCTATGATTACATCTTTCATATCTCTTTCGGTAAGATTTGTAGATATTGATCTTCTTTTTTTGTTTGTTAAAATATTATGTAACTCTTCAGCTGCATCGCTTGTGCCCCTTATTTGCTCTAGTTCTGCTATAAAAGATTCTTCACCAAAGAAATGTCGCAAGGTTTCTACATCATCTAGTGCTGCACTTGTGTACATAATTTCTTGTGGACCAGAAGGCTGCCTAACCATTGCAAACATTAAGTCTTTAACTTGTTTACCTGTATCATCAGTATATGATGCTGTCATTAATTTTGGCAAGCCTTTGTCGTCCAAGTCAAATCCACCCAAAGCATTGAAGTACTCTTTTACAGCGCCTGCATGAAATAAGACAGTTCCATTTGATACTCTAAATTTAGCCAATTCTTGATTAACTCTAGTTCCGTTTGCTAAATCAAATGTTATATCAGACATGCCTCCTCTACCAGAGGCAGTTGTATATTTTCCTAGGATACTTCTTCCTCCAGCCATAGCTTCTGTAGATTCCGTAGCTAATGCAAACCTATTTACGTCTGGCATAACGGGCATGAAGAATTCTTTATCTCCCTTTGTAACAACCTTAAATGCTTCTGTTTGGAACATTGAATGCAGCATGTTCATCATTAAAGGAGAATTTTTAGGACCAATTCCAGACTGATGGAGCTCTAATGTTTTTCTGGCTAGCTCTTTGTATCTACCCCTAGAAGCTTGAGATGTAACTGGTAACATAGATATATCTTCATCAACTACATTCTGTAACATTGTTTCTATCTTCTTTGGAAGAATATTACTTTCGACTGCTTCTTGAAATTGCTGTGATATACCTGCTGCGTAGTTTTTATAATTTAAAATATCTGCTTCTGTAGAAAAAGCTTCTGGATGAAATGCAAGAGTAACTGGATCAGCATAAACACGCTCTTTTGGACTACCAAAACCGCTAAGCGTAATCATATTTGTGCCCATAGCTAAATTTACATCTTTTTTTAGCTGAGATGATCCCATGACAAATAAAATATTTTCCATATTTCCACTTAAAGCTCTTATGTCAAAAGCTGTTTTTATAGAATCTGGACCTAATTGACCTCTACCAGTTACTTGATACAAATTGGTAGCATTACTAACTATGTCCAATTGTCCTTGCAGCTGTTGAAGAGCTTTTTGATTATCTGCGATATCTCCAACGCCATTTTGAATATCTGATTTAATTTGAGATATTCTTGCTTTTAATGTCTTTTTTGCTCCATCAATAGCTTTTTTATTTAGGACAGCTCTACCATCAAATTCTTTTTCGGAAGTGTCCATGATGTCATCAAGAAAACCCTTAATGTCATCATCAATATTTGCAGATCTATAAAAATCCTGTAAATCTTTATTTGTTCCTGAATTTCTTAACGCATTTCTAAAATCATCTGATTGAAGATAAGAATTTAATTTATTTCTCATTGCGTCTTTTGCTATATCATCATCTATGCCAATGAGAGCTCTTTCCATTGAAGAGCTGATAATAGCTTGAGTATCAACATTTTGCATAACTCTATATACATACTGATCTCTTGCTCTTACCTTGAGTTTTTTTGAACCTTTTATTCCTTTTAGTGATTTATCATTATGAGACCTTAAAACATCTAATCCTTCTTGTATTACAACTCCCATTTCATCTGTAACAGAAGCTCCTGGTTTATAATATTTCCTATCCATATATTGGACTAAATCTGAAAGCTGCAACGTGATATCTCTTTCAGATGTAAAGGCTCTAGCTCTTTTTGGAATTTTACTTAAGAAATCTTCTAATTTATTTGCTGTTCCACCTGCACCAAATCCTGCAATGACTTTTGCTGGATTGAGTATATCGTTTCCAAGAAATGATAAAAGAAGATGAGTTTCTGACGTAGTTAATTTTTTATTATTTATAGCAAACTGTAAGATATCTACACCTTCATCGCTTGCAAACGGAATATATCCACCTAATTCTTTTTTTGCTAAATCTAAAAATTCTTTTACATCTCCACCTCTTTTGGAGGAAGTTGAAATTACATCCATAGATAAGTTAAGAGATGTTCCAGTTTGACCTGTAATGTTTTGAATAAAATCTCTAAACATCTGGCTATTGCCCATTCTAAGATTAAATTCATTTTGCATTGATTCCATTATTGAGCCCATCTGAGCTCTTCTTGGATTATTAGCAATGTCGCCAACTTTACCAGAAGACGGAACAATTCTTTCAAATTGAGTTACTCTTAAAGTACTGGCTGCAATGAAAGCATCTTCAGCGCTGTCGTACTCTTGGCCAGTGGCAGTCATAATGTATTTAATTGTTTGCTGACCATTTACATTGCTAAGCTGTGCTTTTACTACTCCACCACGACCTAAGTCGGTAGAAAGTAAGGCTATGTCAGCTGCCTTTTTTGCCATTGCAACATTGCCACCAAAAAGATTTATAATGTCTGACATTTTTACCTAACTCCAGCTGATATATCTATATTGTTTGAACCAAATGGATTCATAACAGGAGTTATTGATCCACTGATTCCATTACCGCTCATTAATCTTCTAAGCCTATACAAAACATCTTCATCATTTTCTTTTTTGTAAAAATCAGGATATGAAGGATTGGTTAAAGTGGCTTCTTTTATCTGTTGTGGATAGTAACCCATTTGAGACATTTCTAGGCCCATTGACTGACCAACTTTAATCTTAACATGCTCCATATTTGTATTGGGATGCCAACCTTCCCAAGATGCGTCTGGTAGTTGGTGCCTTTCAAAATACTCAGCTAAGTCAGGCCTTTTTTCTACTTGCATACCCCATGCAGCTTCATAGATTCTTCTCTCTAATCTTCCAGCTGTAGAAAGTATTTTCTTACGATCTTCTACTGGGGCATTTAGCATTTCTCTAAAGTGCTCTCTTTTTCTTTTGGGAACCGCAAGACTTAAGGTATCTACAGATGCACCATATATATCTGCTCCATACATTGTTCTCTTTGCAGCTTGCCCAAACTGAAATGCTGCTGCTTTATCTCCAGCTTGTGCTGCCATTGTTGCTAATCTAGTATTTTTAACATAACTTAAAATATCAGTATATTCCTCTAGGGCAAGTTCTTTTCTTCTTTCCCTTGGAACATATCTTTCTCCACTAATTGTTTCTACGGCATTTCCAAGAGTTGAAGCTGTAAAACCAGTTGCAGCTCCAATTAATGATCCAAACATCTTTGCTCTTGGAGTTCTACCAAACAATGAACCAGAAAAACCCAAAGCAGCTGCAGCAGACAATGGATCTCTTTGTGTAGCTCTATTAATCATTGGTTGAATAAAGCTTTCAAATGGCCTTTGCCATTCTGGGAAGGTTGAACCATAAACATTTCTTCTTTCCCAATCTTCAACTGCGGTTCTTTTCTGTAAAAATTTAGTATTAAATAATGTATCTCTATGTGCTATGTATTCTCCAAATTTTGCTGCCCTCATTAGCGTTGGATGCATTCCGGCTTCACTAGCTGTTTTATCTTTATATTCGTAAGGACTAAAGGAATATTTTTTTGTTGTTTGTGCTACTTGTGATTGTATTTCTAAGAGTCTTGTTCTTTGACCTGGATCAGTTATAGTTTTTTCGGCTAATTTATTAACAGATTTAAATTGCTGAGAATATGGTGCAACATCAGCTAGAATATCCAATTGATTTAAAACTCCATATTTACCAGTTTGATCTGAATATAATGTATTAAATCTTTCGTACCCAATTCCAGGAAGTCTTAGTTCTCCTTCTGAAATTTTTGTAAATGGATCTCCGCGAGTAAAGTCAGTAAAATATTCTGCTCCTGGTAAAAAGGGATATTGTTGACCCATTGTATTTCTAATGGGATTTAAATAATCAACACCAGTTCTATCTTTTGGAATAAATCTTCTAATAATTTCAGAAAATTCTAAGTTACCCAATGCACCTTGTGCTGTTAATGGGACGTCGCCAAGACCACCTAGATTTAGATCCCAGAAAGCTCTACTTGTTCCATAGGCCTTTGATGCTGATTGTAACACGGCTTTATCTGGCTCAAAGTCTCCTTTGCCAAAACCAAACTTTTCTCTAAGGCTAGAAAAACCGAAACCATAAATACCCAACATTTCTTGAGTTCTATATCCGATTTCACCCATTTGATATCCAGCTGCACCGCTAGACATTGGAACTCCAGCAGGAACTATTGGGGGAGCCATGACTCCCCTTTGCTTTGGTGGACCATAGGACATTTGCATTAACGGAGCATTTAATCCTGCTATAGCATCTCGAGTTATATTTGATGCCGTTGCTAACGGCATGCCTGCTGCAGCTGCATACCTTGCATTATTAGCGCCCATCATTTGTCCGGTTATCTGCATTCCGCTAGAATTAGGAGCAGTAAATCCAGGCCCTGATCCACCCCCACCAATTCCAGCTACACCAGCTTTATATCCTCCAAAAGAATAACCTGCTGTATTATATGCGCCAAATTGACCTGCTGGCACATATCCGCCAAGAGCTTGCATAACTTCTTCATCGTGCATTGATACCTGTGGCTTCAATACTCTACCAACAGTTGCATTAAGCATTGATGTTAATGGACCCCATGGACCACTGAAATACTCTCCACTTACTGGATATGGTCTGTCTGCGTAATGTTTTCTTTCAAATCTGTATGGATCTAAAGGTCTTAAAGGAGAAATATCATTGTAGAATAAGAATTTTTCTGCTGGACTTCCATAAGTGTCATCAGTAAATAGTGCTCCACCCTGAAGTTTTCTATACCAAGATGGACGATAGTACATAATCTTTCCACCTTGGAATGGAGTATTGCCAAGTGGCCAGAATCTACCCTGCCTAATTGGCACTTCCCCATCAAGAAGTTGCTCTTTCTTCTCGTCTGCGGTCATTCCACCAGGAGCAAGGCCGGCAACTAAAGATTGAAGTTCAACAACACCTCTTGCAGCTTTTGTTGTAAAGTATGGGGAATATACTTTTTCTCCATATTGATCCCTTTCTCCAACCATTCCGCCAATAGTTCTATCAACTGTCATAGCAGTTGTACCAGCAGCATAGATTGGAAGAACCCTTTTTGCGACCATTCCTCTTGCATAAAGATCTAATGGACCTTTAAACTTGGAAACATCTAGCTGCATACCAAGCGTTCCAAAATATTTATTTAGACGCTCAACACCTTGAGAGATAGGTACGGACATTCCAGAAAAACCTTCTGGATTAGAATATGTATTAATTCCTAGGGCACTCTTTATTGCTGCCATTGGATTTTTTCCAAAGACTGTTCCAAATGTAGGAACAAACGTAGTTCTTTGGCCCGAACCCAAAACATCTGTAGACAAATCATCTAGCTCATATTGAGCTGTACCAAAGATTCTTTTCATTTGAGGAATAAATGTAGAGAATGGCTTTCTTACATTTGTTCCAATTAAATCAAATGTACCCTTTGTAAAAGGACTAATAGCTTCCCTGACAGCTTGACCAGCTTGTCCTTGGGACATATTGAAAAATGATATTGCAGCTTGGCGAGCATTCTCCATATTAGGAATGCCCTGCTTAAATGTGCTAAACGCATTAATATTAAAAAGCGTTGATAGTACTGCGGCTTGTGCTTCTGCATGTTGTGCTGCTGGAAGAGACTTTTTCATATTCTGCAGAACAGACTGCATCGTTATAAAAAGCTCATCTTTTGATTGGGCGCCAGATCCAATTAATGCATTTGATTGAGCAATAAATCTAAATGTTTCAGATTTAATTTCTTCTAATCTTGTATTAATAGATGGAGTTCTACCCGATAGCTGAGATCTAGAAAGAAGATCGGCCTCTGATCTAAGGTTCCTAATTCTAGAGTACATCTTTTGTACTACTGAGGAATCTAATCCCTGCTGCCTAATTAGGTTAGCCATTCCAGGAAGAGCTGACTCTATGTCGTCTAACATGGAGGTCATATCTTGAGGAGAACCAACCTGAGACACTCTAGATCCCATAGGACCAAAAGTAAATAAACCCTGATTTGAGTCTTCTAGTTCTCTCATAAATTTAGAAGAAAAGCCAGATCTAAATGATTGCTTTCTAACAGAATTATATGCTCTTAATATATCTGATTCTTCTATGCCAGCTACTGCATTTCCTGCATCGTCTATAACTCGTAGGCCATTTCCACCTACATCTAACTTCATAGTTTTATAGGTGGTTCCAGATTTATATCTTACTTCTTCTCCAGAAATTAATTTTCCTAATACTCTTGGATTATTAATATCTCTATTTCTTGATAGAAATCTTTTACCTAAACCAAATAAAGAGTTGGGCTGCTCGGCATCTATCGCCATAGCATTTTTAAATCCCCTAGCTCTTTGAGAATTCCCTAATACAAAATCTAAGAACTTTGATCCTGAGCTACCAGATATATCATAACTAGCTTCACCAGCCATTCCAGAAGAAAGTCTTGCATGACGAGAAAACATCTCTGTACTATTGGTGGGAACAGGCCTATATGTTCCAGTTAACTCATTTCCATACACTGCACCAGAAAAACTATCTGTTGAGTATGTACTGACCTTTCCTTTTGTTCCTAAAAATCCACCAGTGCTATGCCATATATGAAAATCAGATTTTGTTTTTGCTAAATCACCAAATGGTTGAACTGTCATGCCTGGAGAATACTGAAGAGGTCCTCTCCTAGCAATTTCTGAAAATGATCTATAACCAAATAGATCCGCTACATTTAACTTAACTATTGGTATATGAAATTCACTAGCAAAGAAGTCAGCGACTCCCGCAAAAGTTTTCTTTATTGAACTAAAATCAAGAACATTTCCTGATCTAGTTTTGTAAACTCCATCTAATCTAGTTAGACCAATACTTTTAGATACTGGATCATTTAGGGCCATTCTCTTGGCTAAATCACCAATAACTTTTTGCTCATTTGCATTCTTAGATTGGAATCTACCACTAGATATTGCCTCATCTAGAAGCATGGGTTTAAGACCAAATAAATTAAATCCGCTATTAAATATTCCAGAACTCATTTTATTTCGTTCAATTAAGAATGATCTTAGTTGAACAAAATTGTTTGGATCATAGCCCTTTTTTGCTAGATGGCCTTTGACTATATCGTTTGAAACAATATTGCCAGTTGAATCTTTTAATTTTAAGCCTAATGATTGTGCAGTTTTTCTCTGTAAAAACTCTTGCTTACCTGGTCCTAATGGGCCGACAAAATCATGAAACAATGCTTTCTGTGGCTTTAAAAAACTAGAAGCTATATCTACTAAATCACCTCTATAAAAAGAATTCCATTGATTAGCTATTTTGTTTTTTGTAAGAGTTTGAAATTCTTTAGAGAAGAACTGAGCATTTGAGTCTTCAATAATATTTCTAAGGAATGCTTCTGAACTAGACGATGTGCCTGCTAAAGCATTAAACTTTTCAGCCAGGTCCTTTCCACCCTTAACGCCCTTAAAGCGATCTATCATCTGCCTATAATATTCGTCGCCTTCAGCGGTTATTTTGTTTCTTCCTATTGAAACAATATTTGTTGGATCTGTACCTTTTGTCAATCCAACTACTCTTAGTTGTGTAGCAAAAGATTCTGCCTCTTCTGTAGTTAAACCTTTTCTTTCTAGATTTCTTGCTAGGAGCTTTTTATATTCAGTTTGCTGTTGTCCCAGAGAAAAATCAGATCTATTAAAAGACTTGTCTCCAGGACCACCGCCACCCAATATTGCAACTTGACTAGATAGTTTAGAAAATCTACTTGAATACTGTGACTGAATAGTATTCATCGCCCTTTGAAGTTCGTCTCTAGAAACTCCAGATGAGAGCAATTGATTGTATTTTACTGAACTTTGTACAGCGTCATAGCCTTGACCAAATAACTTAAATTCTTGGCGACCTTTTTTAACTGCTTGAGTTAAACCTCTAAATGCAGGGATTGCATCGAGTGCACCATATTCATCATCAATACCAAAAGCAAAACCTTTGGCCATTTGCCCAGCACGTTTGAGTTGACTCTCCTGTGCTTGCACAGACCTTCTTCTGGCTTCTTTCATGCCAAAACGGGCTTTATGTAAAGAGTCGACTATTCTGGGTTGTTCAGCTAAAGCATTTGCGGCTGCGTTAAATGCTCCTGATGTTTGAGATGCTGTTCGTAAAAATCTATTTGACAAAGAAGCTAGATCGTGACCGACTTCTCCGAGCAACTCTGTTAAATCAACAAATCCTTTATAGCTTTTTTGTTTTATGGGACTTAGCTCATTGAGGTGTTGCATTGAGTTTTTAAAGGTGCTCAATGACCTTTTGCCTGCGGAAGCCCCTGCTCCAGCTACCTCAAATGGTAAAACCATAGTAGCAACATTTGATACTGATGTTTTGACAAAATCAGAGATAACATCAGCTGGGTTATACCAATTTAATTTTCTTTTATTTTCTCCCTCACCAAATACCTGGTCACTCAATCCCCTTTGGGATATATAAAGAGCTGGAAGCTCGTACGGCATTCTTCTTCCGGCTCTAATAATTTTCTTTTGAATATCATCTTTAAGTGACCATACAGCAGCGGGTTCTGAGGTTAGTCCTCTTCCAGCTTGTTGAATTTCATCACTGGTTAAATAAAGCCCCCTATGAACTTCACTATCTCTACCAAGATAACCTGTTGTTAGTTCACCTGAATCTTTATCTCTAAATACTAATGCTTCATAGGGATCATTAACTCCCTCAATATGTCTTTTTACACCTTGAAGTTCATCTAGATGCTTTCTTATTTGTCCAATATCTTTAATGGTTGTTGTGGATAATTTTTCTTGGAGTTTTTCCGTTAACTTTAATCCACCTTTTTTAAGACCAGCTCCAATAACTCCAGCAACCGCCATAGAAGCTGCTGTATGCGCAAAAAAGCGCATGACGGGATGACCATCAAGCGCTTTAGATACATAACCACTATCGCGAGAAACACCCTCTGTTTCTCCTTCATTAAAAGGAAGATCCCTAGATGTAATACCATAGCCTAAATTATTGATAGGCCCACGATCTCTTATCAAGGTTTACTCCTCTTTATATTTAACGCATACCCCAAAGTTTTTGAGCAATAGGGTCATCGTACTCTGCTTCTCCTTCTTTCTTGGAAAGATTGTGACGAGCAGCTTTTTGCTTTTGCTTTTCTTGCTCTTCTTCTGGATCTATTAGTTCTAGCTTTAAATCAGTAGATTGAATTCCATTGATAGCCTGCTTAATTTCTATAATCTTTTCTGAAAGAGCGACTTTTTCAGCCAGCTGAGAAAACGTCATATCATCCAATTGTTCCGGAGAATATGATGTTATAGTAGCTAAAACAAAGGCTTTCATTAAGCTTCTGACTTGATTAGCGTGATCCCTTTTTTCTTCAAGGATATATTTTGCTAGTTTAGCGGAATAAAAACCAGAAAAATCTATTATTTGCTTAGCTAAAGATGCAACTATTCCTGGTGGTATTTTATCAATATTAAAATCATCAGGATGTACGACGGCACATTTAATAATTATATCCTCAGTATCTACCGAAGAATAGTCCTCCGAATTTTGATACTCAGCAATTTTATCAAACTCGCTAAATGTTAGCTCCCTAAATACAATTTCAGTATTTTTTACTGTTGCTGTAAATACAGAGCCATAATTTTTTTTAAGCTCGTATAATTTTTCTGGTTCCATTTTTTTAAAGCTGACGAACTTCCAATGCTACGAAACCAGAAGCCTCTAGCACTTCCTGGGCAATTAGTGAAGGAACTCCAGCCATAATCCCATTCATCTCTGATCTATCCAATTCTGGATACAATATGCATAGATCTGAAATAGCCTCTTCGTTCCACATATTAGCCTCAGCTGAAGAAAGTGTTCCAGCTTGAATCATTTGCTCCATCTTCTTTACAATACCTTTATATTCTGCGCGTGTCAGAACACGCCATGCAATGTGTTTATCAAAAGAAATTGATGTAACATAAACATCACCAAATTGTTCTTTCCACTGCTTGACCATGCCAGCGGTTGGGCCATCTTCCCAAATCTCTTGCTCATCTGGAAGATCTTCAACTCTATTAACTGGCTCTTCGTCTTGATAGTCTTCTTCTACAACAGCTGCAGTATAGGCTTCTTCAGCCTCTAAGCTTTGTGCTAGTTCGGGGTTGCTAGAAACAACCACCTTTCTTTTTTCTGACATAATTCTCCTTATTCAACGTTGATCATAACATTATACATTTATTTGATATTTAAATCAAATATATTATAGATACTGAGCCTTACCATTAGTTAAATTGGTTCTTCTCTGCTCAGCATTTCCTTCTCCATCTTTTTGTATTTCAGATGCAGCGTCCTCGGCATCAGATGTAACTGATGTAATCATGCTCTTAGTAAAGCCAAGATCACCTTCTGTCATATAGGTGTCTCTTGCTATAAATTGATAATTCTCAGCGACTGGTTGGCCACCAGGTGAATACATTGTAGCCATAGAAATTAAATTAACTTCTTGAAGAACTATCTTCATAGGACTAATAACGTTATCTAGCTTGACCATTCTTTCGTTTGTATCCGAAGCGATCATTCTGTCTAGATTGTCTATTTCTCTTCCTACTGAAGAAGTGTAATTCATTGGACTAAGCGAGGCTTCCTGGGCCCCATAAAGAACAACAAAGTTAAATGGTGGGTGAGCACTAAAAATATTTCTATTTGAATCTTTAACATTTTTAATAAATGGATCTTCAGTAATTCTATCTAACTGAGAATATCCCCAATACTTCTGTAGGTTTTTTTCATCAGCTTCTGATGAGTACAATTCTTTTCTCATACCCGCTTCATCGACTGATGTATATTTTCCTCTTCTTAATGAAGAAAATACCCCACCAAAATTTTTAGGATTAGGATCTAGGACTCTTGCTTCTGTTGCGGCCTCAATCAATTCGGTCATTCTTCTTGGAGATCTTGTAAATACGGTAAACTCTCCAGTGATTAATCTGGTGCCCATAAGCATGGTGTCATAGTTATATGACCAAAATCCATATAGTGGTTGCTTTTCCTGTTTAATAACATAGGAAAAAGATGCTATATCTAATTCATTATCCTGACTAAAAAGTGGATCGATATATACTTTAATATCTTCGCCAGCAAAGTAGTAATCGTAATAATTACTAAATCTTTTATCTGTTTCATAAGATTGAGATCCACCAGCCCAAACCTGATCTAGTTTTGCATTTAGCGGATTAAATCGCATTTGCTCTGTCACAAATTTTCCTTAAAAGGTTGTAACTTCATCTATAAAATTATTATAAAGTGTTGATATTTGATTTCCAGATTCATCGTCACCAAATATATTTTTATTAATTTGGTCAGCTATATTTTGCTGATCCTGTGCGTAGGCCATCTTTTCTTTTTCTCCAACCATGTGCACCATTGGTTGAATACCTCTTGCCATGTATGTGTATGTTTGTTCGGTAATTAAGTCATCAATCGACATGGTTTGGCCTTCATCTACTATAGTAATGCCGAATATCTTCATCTTGGAGGCAACACCATATTCATTGAAGAATGTAAATACAATATCAAATGGAGGTAACATGTCTGCTAGTGGAGCAAAAAAACCTTTGCTATCAGCTAAGTAATTTTTATATTGTTTAATTTTATAAAAAGCGTACTCATGAAATACTGTAAATATTAGTGATCCAGCAATAGTTCTAGAACCTTTAACGAAACCTCTTACATTTGAGTGGCCTAAAGTCCTTATTGGAGTATTTTCTCTGTGAATAGAGTAAGATACAGTTTGAAGGTCACCAAGCTCAATAACATCTCCAGTGCTTTGTATTTTTCCATCTTGACCAATAATTGGTATTATCATTGTAGCTACAATGTCTGCACCAGAATATGACATGTTGGCTAATGGTGAGTTGCTAATATTGTCAGTCAAGTTACTGGCTGTAGCTTGAGTTTTTTGAGCATTTACTACTGGCAAAATAGCCTCCTATAAAAAAGAATGGTGCACGAAAGACAAGCTCCCGTGCACCATCACTTACTTATCCAAATAAATTATGGACGAATGATTCCAGTCTTTAGACCAGTCTTAACGCCAATGTCTTCAATTGACTGAGCCAATGTTTGATCATTTGACTTATCAATGTTTATTGCATACATTGGACCGAGTTCTCTAGCAACATAAGTCATAGTTTCTTCAATGACGATGTCGTCCATTGAAGCACCAGAACCTTCGTTGAGAAGCTCTACGCCATAGATTGATCTTGCTGCAGCATTACCATATTCATTAACAAATGTAACTGTAATGTCAAATGGTGGAATTTGGTCAGCATAGTAAGGAACTTTCTTTACTACGTCCTTGGTCCAACCAAGTTCTGAACCAATTCCTGGAATACCTCTACCAGCCGAAGCTGCACCATCACCAGGAAGAGTGTTGTGAGCTCTTGTGTAATAGTGCATTGCTGATGAAGTATTGCTGTAATGCTTATCTAGCATTGTATAAAGAGCTGGGCGATCAAAGACAGTGAAAATCAGTGAGCCAGCGATGCCTCTTTTACCTCTTGAGAAGGAACGAGGATTTGGTGAACCCATTGTGTAAATGGGAGCCTTTTCTCTTGTTACAGAGAAGGTGATGCCTGAAAGTGCGCCAATTTCAACGCCACCAAAAGTGGCTACAATATCTGCACCAGAAAATGTGGTATAAGTATTAAGGTACTTATTTACCGGTAGTTGGTCTGAATCTGCCATTGTTTATTACCCTCCAGTCGGTTAATTATATGTTAATGGCTATCTGCACCTCAATTGACTTGAGTTCAAATGCAGGTGTTACAACGAGGTCTACAATCGCCTTATTTTGACTTGGGATATAAGTTACGTTAAAATCACTTTCCAAGATGGCACCTAATAGTTGCATGCCTCGTAGAGCTGAAGAGATTGCAGTTTCCATTGAGTTTCTCATCTGGACACTGGAAGCTTCTCCAATAAACTTTTGTGTTGCTTGACGAACAAGATTTGCTGCGTCATCAACTATTCTCTTTGTTGAAAGTCTAACAAAGTCAGATGCAGACGCCGCAAAGGTTACTCCATCGCCAAAAACTGCAACCTTATTAAAGTTAAGGACAACACAGTTAACGCCCTTACCAGTCAAGGTCTCTTGCTGAGTTCTTGTTGGCGCATAACGAAGAGCCTGCACATTGTACAATGGCTTATTCGTAATTGCTGAGTATGATGAAAGTTTACTCATTGTTGCAGCAAGTGCTGCTGCGCCATTAGCATAACCGAAATTAACACCATTTGATTCGTAGTTGACTGGCTTCACTTCAGATGCAACAATAACGACGTATGGTCCAACTTCTTTCATTGTTGAATCTTCTTTTGAAGCAAGTGCGCTAAGACCAAGGTGAGTATTAGCTTGAGCTGGAGTCATTGACTCATTGCTTCCATCATCATATGGAGCAACACCAAGAACTGCAACACATGGATGTGTATTAGTTGCAATATCTTTTACTTTTACGCCGATCTTATATGCCCAGCTATTAGCAACTGTTGAAGAGTTATTGGCAAAGAAGCCAATTGCATTGGTGTTTGGAGTTGCTGTTCCATTCCAGTCTGTTGAATTTCCACCTCTGCCCCAAGGAACAATAACATCTGGAAGGACTGACTCTGCAGCTGCGAAAGCTGCGTCTAGTAGCTCTGCAGCTGTGCCACCAAATGATGAACTGGTAATAGTTCCAGCTGAATCACTGAATACAGTATCTGAAGGAAGTGGCACAAGGAATACTCTTTGTGCTCCTGCTGATACTAATTCTAGAAAAGCCTTATGAAGGTCAGAACCATCACCGAAAACGTCAATAACGTCTTTTTCAGTTGTAGCCTGAACTACGTCAAGGTCTTGTACGCTAGATGCGGAAGTTGCGCCAGATGATCTTTTGGCTATAGCCACAATCTTTGGACCAACAGGTGCATCTTGACGAGAAATGCTGTAAAAGCGATCTCTAATTAGGGTTGTTACGCCAGGTATAGCCATCTTATTTTTGAACCTCCGACTAAGCGTTTGTTGGTTTATCTCATGTAATAGTAACAAGTAACTTATAAAAATAACTTACACAAATGATCATAGTATCTATTTTATATAATTAAAGTTATATATTTGGAGTAGCTGTCTGTTCTAGGTCAACTATATTTAACTCATAGTTATCATAATTAGGAGTAGCAGGAATTAAGATTTCTGGCTCAACTGACATATATGTTCTAAGATCAAGGGCAATTTGATCAATTGTATTAATTTCTGCCCCGAAAAGCTTTTCAGTCGTTAACATATATGTAACAGTTCTCTTATGAACGTCATTTGACTGCCTATTGACCTCTGAGTCTGAAAGCCTTCTAGAATAAACTAATTCTGAGGCGCCTATTCTTTTAAAGACTGGGGTATATTCCATCATAAAATCTTCAAAGGCCTCAATTAAAGATTCAACTAAGTACGCACTATCGTGGTCATCTGTAATAGAATTTTCATTATTTCCCATCATCTTTGTGACTGGGGCTATGGCATTAAAGGCTACGATATTTTGAAACCTCTGGCCATATATTGTTATCTTATCCTTAGGGTAAGTAAACCTCATTTTAGGCTTTGGTTCAACAGTGTGAGTTTTTCTTAATTCTAAAGAATAAGTTATTATTGCTTCAGTTGGTCTCCAGCCACCAATTGTTTCTCCGGTTACTGGATCTAAGAAATCTGGATCATACCAAGTAAAGGCATTATCGCCGCTTGAAGAAGGCTTAATTGGATACTTTGGAAATGATTGTTCCCATAAAGCTTTTACTGCTGCAACAAATTCGAGATAAGTTAAATTGCCTTCTGCTTGTAATGGTTCTCCAAATTTTAACTTACTAAATACTGGCTCTATACCAAACTCTGGCATTCCCCTTTTCCACTGCCATTGATTTCCACCGTTTTGAATTTCTCTATTTACATTAAACATTTTATGCTCCTGGTCCTGCTGCCAAAGAAAGATTTACCGTTTTAAGACCAAGAGATGAAACCATGTTTATATAAAGGTAAATTACCCCTTTATCTGTTTCTGAAACTTTTGCTTTAAAGTCATAGTCAACAATAGTCTTTGAACCCTTTAGATATTCAAGTAATGCTCTTACATTTGACACAACTTTATCGTAACCAAATTTTCCAATAGCATCATATCCATAACCCTTTACTTCTGATGCCAATAAAGAAACCAATCTCATTTGAGGCGTTTTAGAAAAAACAGAATTTTTATTAGCTAAAGTATAATCATTAGTAACATATACCTCAAAAGGATTTCCTCTTCTTGCCTTATTTCCTCTATATACTGCATTAACCCCAAGAGTATCCAGCCTATTTGTTTCAGATGTAGTTAGATTGTCTCCAAGAAGTGACATAGCTCCTGGAAGTCTTTTTCTAATTAAAGACATGCTCATTGGACTTGAAACTAATAGTCCTGCATATGCAGCCGCTACAGACGAAACATAAGTCAGCTGCTGTACTGTATGAGAGAATGTTGCCTCTCCATAAATTGGTATAACATATCTGCCCTTATCTGAAGATACATTATTTGTTCCTGCAGAGTAAGTAGTATATTTATCTTTCAGATTTACATTAGCTTCCATCAAGTCAATATCATCAGAACTTACACCTTCTGATCTAGTGCCAATAATTCCCATTTGCACATAGCCAGTATAATCATGGAAGTCTCTACAGTGATTAACTAACTGTGTAAGAAAATCAACAGAATTAGTCCTAATAAAACTTGTTTCCAACGGAACTATAACATCTATATAATCTAATTCTTTAATAACTGAATATGTTGTTTGCAATCTATCATAATATCTTTGATAAAATGTTATTGCAGTAGGCGTGGGATAGTATGCGCCCAAGTAATCGTATGGAGTATTTCTATCAGAAAAATTATCTACATATTCAGACATTGGAGCAGCAGCACATATGAAGATATCTCTTGCACCTGCCGTGTAGGCATCAAATACGCCCCTTAAAAGGGGGCTTGTTATATCTGCCCCCAGTAAATCAACCGCTGTTTGCATTGATTTAATTTTTATTGGATTGTTTAGCTTAAGATTATCTGCATGACCTATCAATAAAATAGAATTAGTATTTGATTGATTAATGTCTTCATATGAAGGCCTATAGGTTATGGTGCTTGACCTATTTCCAAGTGGAACTGTAGGTAGTGGTTCATATGCGTCTTCTTTTACTTCAAATCTAGACTCGATAACTAAATCAACTGAATCTTTAACTGTTTTTGCTACTACCGTATAAATTCCTGGAAATATATTTTCTGGAACTGTATAGTGAAATGTAAATTCTTTACTAACGTGTTTTGTAATATACTTTGAAATATCTGGAGTTGCACTATTATATAAATATGAAACTGGAGTAGTAACGATAGCTCCAGCCAATGTTTCAGCTCTTAATACAGAAACAACAACATCTTGAGGAATTGGTTCCGCAGTTGGGTCATAATTTTCTCCATCTGCAACAAAGATCAACCTAAACTTAATTTGTTGATTCTTTTTAACTATTAACATTTTAAACCTGTTTTTCCTTACTTGCTCCAACGGTCCAAAAGCTTATTCTTCCCATTCTTCCCCTGTTGGGAGAGGCTGTATCTATAACGTAAATGGTTTGTTTGCTGTGTGCATTTGGGAGCGTTTCATAAATCCTATCACCTTCTTGAGGATTTATGTTTGATTCAAAATAATAAACAACCTCAGAATTTATTTCGATACCCTCTTGTTGCTCTTGTTTTGCTTGAGTATTAATTCTTCCATTTTGGAAAACGCTTCTTGTAGTCACTCTTTCTAATTGATTAGAGTAGTTTCCGTTTGCCATTTTTCTTTGTATATAAACATCATAGCCCCAATCCCTGAGAAGTTTTTGAAATGATTTCTCAAGATTAATCATAGCTTCTTAAACCTCTCTTGGGCATTGGATCATCATCGATGGTTACTCTTTCTCCTGGGCCATAAAGATCTCTATCTCCAAGATAAATTGTTTTACCAGTTTGTGGATCGTAGTTTTTCATTCTTTCTATATTGGAAGTTGGGATACCCTTTGGCTGGAAGCCCTTTGGTCCCACTTTTCCAGTCAACATTTCTTTTCTTAATGCAGCAGCTATCTGGCACCAAGTGGTAGCATTACCTCTTGTAATTTGGCTTCTTGGAAGAGACCTTGAAGATATACTGAGGTCTCCGAGTGAAATTGATACATCATCATCTCCACCGTAGCTGTATGTCCTACTTAATTCACAAGCTGTTGCTGCCTTAATATACTCTAAAGTAGTAAAGTTAAGGTCTGCACCAGTAATATCATCATTGTAGGAATAAAGTTGTTTTACTTCTAGAGAATAAAAATGAACTATCTCACCTATTTCCATCAAAGAAGCCTCTGGAAAATAGGATTGTAATTCTTCTGGATTCAAATATAGCGGATCAACATCTGGCGCAAAAGTTATTATTTCTTCATGACCCAAAGTAATAACTGGTTTATATTCGTCAGTGGGGGTACTTACGTAGAGTTGCTGATTGACAGTTATGTAGGTTGTGTCTGGCATTGTGCCAATGAATGTAACTCTATACTCTCCAGCCTCAGAAGGCGTATAGTCATAATAGTATTGGGATGCAGTTAAAGAAGTTGCCGTAGTATTAATTATTTGTACATTATCTGAATCATAAACTCTTACTGCGACTAGAGTTGGACTAACGTCGACTTGCTCCCCTGTGGAACTGTCTATGTCAACAAATCTAACTTTAATTCTTACTGTATCATTTACAAGTACGTTACCAACTGTCATTGAGGCTCCAAATTAAAATAAAACTATAAGTTATAGTAGCGTTTTTTAACACTATCTCAAAGACTTATATAGTCTCCATTGAGATCTCTCCAGATGCAGATTTAGCGTAACCTACTTCAGCTGCGACCAAAGCCCCTGCCTGCTCAGCTGTTGTCTCCAAAGTTAAGATCTCCCCAGATATAGAGTTAATATATATTATTTCTGCCGCAACAAGTGCTTGTGCTTGCTCAACTGTAGCCTCTATAGTTAGAACTCCCGTAGGAGCAAAATCATAGGTAACAAAACCTATTGTTGTAGCGTTGGAAAAATCCGGCTCTGTTAATATAACTACTGTTATATTCCCAAGAACAATTGTGTCTAATATGCTAGGAACATTTATGTTGACAGTTCCCGTATAAGTTATGTTTGCTTGATTATAAGATAAAAGATCATTATACAGCATTAAAGTAAGCCCTTAAATTAGTAATTTACATTAATAGTACAGGGTAGTTCTTTTTGCACTCACTCATAGTTAACATATTCTTTTCTATTATAGGAAGAAGGGTCTATTCCATATATATCGGTAACTAATCCTGAACAATATTTTTTAATTTTTCTTGTTTGATCAAGATTGTCTAAATATACATCTTCTCCATTTTCATAAAATAAACCTATTAAATTATGATCTTCAGATCTTTTTTTAGCTATTTCATACCATTTATCTTTTCCATATTCTTTTTCTCCATCTATCCACTTTTGTGTTGGACCTGCGGTATGACGTAAGTAGTTTCTTATTAATAATTTTTTATTTTTTTTAACCATATTAACTGCATGAAAATATGGTTCTTTTCCAGGAAATAGTGGAGAGCCAGATGGAAACACTATGATATCTCCTGCTTTAGGCTTATAAAAAATTAAATCGTCTTTTATTGAAAATACAATTTCTCCCCCCTCATAGTCATCATTTAGATAAGTTGTACATGTCAATAAAAATTTTTCTCCAGGCCAGTACCATTCTCCAATAGCGTAGTCAGTATGGAATTGCATTGTTTTTCTCTCCCCAGTATCAACATCTGGGTCATACCTAGCAAAATTAGGGCTATCTATATAGCTATTTTCTGGAACAGATATATTATATTTTGTAATATAATTTGTAATTGCTGCTATATTTACTTGAGTTACCCTATCAACCAAACCCATTTCCTGAATGTGCCAATCAATATTGAAATTTGATTCATAAAAGCTTGCAAGAGAAGACCAGGTATTTACGTGGGAATATTTTCCAAATATAAACCAATCTTTCCATTCGCCCAGCATTCCATTTGTACTATGGAACTCTGAGTCACGCATAGCTTTTGCTAAAATTTCAGTGTCGGGAAGCAGTCTGTTGTATACATGTATATATGGATATATCTCTTCATAAGATAGATCATAGATCATCACGTTCTCCTAATTGGTAAAATGTTGTATATGAATATTTTACACCAGAAATAATTGGTTTTGTTTCATGATAAACGCTAGAATCAAAAAAAACACACATCCCTGCTTTTGGTTTTATTATTGTGTATGGATTTTTTGAATAAATATTTTCAAAAAAACATATTTCTCCACCATCATAATCATCATTTAAATAAAAAACAGAAGCTAAATCCACTTTTAATTTGTTATTTTGCATGACGTAAGGATCTGACGGTTCCCAATCTCTATGTCTTCCTATAAATTTTCCTTCAGTATATCTTACTATTGATGTTCCTGAATTGGATAATATTTTTTTTCTATAAAAAAAATTTATTTTATCATTTATTTCTTCAACTATTTTATCAAAGTTACCAAATGTTTCTTTTACTTGATAACTTTCAAGAGAATCATTATTTGGAGCTTTTTGAAAAACTTTATTTGATATCGAATCTACAATTTCTTCCATTATTTTTTTATCAATAATATTTTCAAATATCAATGTTGGAAACATTTTATAGCGTCTCCCATCTTAAATATTTTCTAAAATCATTTATTGGAAATACATTTGGATCAACCCACCAGTCCTCGTGTTTTTCCCTTACAACTAGAGCATATCCTAAACTGTCCAATATTTCTCTTTGAGCATCTCTCATAGCAGAGTTTCTAAAGTACATATTTGCATCGTGTTCAAAAGTGATAATGGAAAATCTATATTGTGTTAAAGGAATAGATATTAATCCAAGTAGACTCAAATAATGGTTTCCAAATGGCCTTCCGTCATGCTGATAACCTGCATCTATGTCGACCTGAAGATAATCAATTTGTTTTGGAAAATTATTTTCTTTAAAATAAGAAATGTAATTAAACTCTAAGGCATCACCGAAACAAGGATTTTTCCTATTTGCTTTAAATTCACTTCTTCTATCTTCTTCAATTTCAAATGAAATACCATTCCAACCAAAATCACTTTCCAAATAAAAGGTATTGCTACCCAAAGTAGAATGAAAGCCTCCCAATTCTACATAATATCCATTTTTTTTACCATTAAAAATGTCTACAACAAATTTTTCTTGAGAAGAATTTCCCCTGTACATATAAATATCTCAATCCTACAATGTATATTGTTTATTTGTTCTTTTTTTATCAACATCTTTGATTAAGTCTGGCATCCAAAATTTATGTGGATTTTCTTGCCCAACTTTTTCTTCTTGTTCAAAAGATGTTCCATAACAAGCTATGCTTAAGAATGCATATCTTTGACCGCTAATTACTGGATACACCTCATGTCTACCCACATATGAAGATGGATATATTGCAACACTGCCACTTTTTGGCTTATAAATATAAGGAACATTAGGAAAATGAATTTCTCCACCTGAGTAGGTATAGTCATTCATTTCTTTTTGACTAGCTACACAATCATTAAGGTAAAGATTAATGCTCGAACTATTATGCATTGATACTTGATTGCCGGTTTCCTTTCCCCATTCGTAGGGGACTTGATCGTCGCAATGCGGACCTATTCTTTGACCATCTTCATATCCAGCTATATGACCAGTAGGTCTCCACCAAGATGTAGTCGCTGCATCAGGAAAATAACAGCAGTATTCAACCAATGCTTGATAAATAGCTTCCTCTAAACTATCAATAAAATCAATGTATTTTTTAGGAACTTCTACATGTAGACTTTTTCCTTTTGTATCCAAAAATCTTTGTGGAGCTTGCTGAACATCTTCTAATTTAAATTTAAAACCAGTTTTATTTACCGCATACTTTTCTCCATCCTCTTCATAATAAGTAAAGGTATCTTCCTGATTAGTGCGAAGCCAATTGATATACTCAAATAAAAATTGCTGATCTATATCAATTACATTTTTACAGATAACAACACCCATTCCAATATGTTCTGATTCCATTTTTATCCTTAATAATTTGATTTAGTAATAAAGTATTGATCAGAATTTTCTGAATATCCATTTTGTTTTAAATGATTCTGAAAATCTTGTCTTAATGTCGGCATATAAACGTTTGTTGCCTTTGTTGCTAACTGTGGCTCCTTAATTGGATCTGCTACATACTCGTGCACACTTGGATTTGGAGTTCCCTGACTATACCACCCAAGATAACTGTATCTATGGCCAGCAACTACTGGCTTTACTTCATGTGCAGCCATGTAATTTGAAGGAAACATAAGTATGTCTCCCTTTTTTGGATGGTACTCTATATCCAAATAATTAAAATAATGACTACCACCAACATAATTATTGTCTTTTAATTCAGATTCTAGGGCAACGGAATCATTAAAGTACACTAAACTTGTAACGACATTCCTAGTTGCTAGCTGATCTTGAGGCTCTAAAATACCATATATATAATCCGCGCTTATGTCCGAATGGGAACCAAGATATACATTTTTTTTATATTCTAGTATATGACCTTTAACTTTCCACCAAACGCACTTGTATGCCAAAGGAAATATTTCAAAGTATTGAAGCAGACATTTGTCCTTACTCTCTTCTAAAAAGTTTAGAATAGAAATTAAGTCGATATCATCTTTAGAATGAATTGCGCCAGCTCTTCTCGGCATTAGATTTATGCTTTCCTTATTGAAGAAATATCCACTTTTATTTACATATATTTCCTGATTTGTTTCCGGATCAATTCCGGGCTGGTACATTTCTGACCATTCTTCTTCAATTAGAGTTTTTGATCTTTGTATTAAATTTTCCCAGTCTAAATCTAGACATGCCTCAAAAAGAACTATACCACCACCTAAATTCTTAGGTTCTACTTTATTAAATAGCATTTTTGCCTATTTCCTTACTTGTATTATGGCTTGTCATTTTCCTATTGACTGCTTCTGTTAAATATCTATTTTCTTCTGAGTATATATCAATATTTCTATTTTTTAGATGTTTTATATAATCATCCATTATACTAGGCATCCATACCTGTCCGCTATCTATTATATTAGAAGGATCTCTAACATTAACTCCTCTGGAAATATCATTTGATCCCTGAGCAAAATAGCCAACATATGCATATCTTTCTCCATGTCTACATTCCAAGACCCTATGAGTTGCTAGATAGTTTGACGGAAACATTATTATATCTCCAGATTTAGGGCTATATTTATAATTCGCATATGGAAAGTATATTTCTCCACCAACATAGTCATATTCTTTCTTTATATCTTGAACTGACTCAACAGAATCGTTAAAATAAATTAATCCACCTAATACATTTCTTATTGCTAACTGTTGGTCTGGCTCCGCACCTGGTTGATAATTGACGTCATTGTCGCAATGAATTCCAAATTTAGCACCGGGTCCGTAAGCTACTATGTGCCCTTGTGTTCTCCACCATAGACAGGGAATCATCATTGGAAAAAACTCTACATATCTTAACATGCAGGCATAGAGTGCGTCTTCGCACATTTTAAAAAAATCATAATATTTTTCTTTATAAGAATCTATTTCTAGAAAGTCCATTATATGATTACATGATATCGCAACATCTTCCATTGAATATCTGTGACCACTTCTATTTATTGCGTATAGTGGATTTTCATTTTCATCTTTTATATACACAAAATCTTCCTGAAGGGCTTTAAGCCTTAAGGATTGTGCGAAATTTAAAATATTTTGATATTTTTCCATGGGAATAACTTTTTTAAAAAGCACTATGCCCATATCGTGCATTTCGATATTTTCCTCTTTTATGGCAAACATCTATAAAACCACTGCCTCAGTTCCGCATGGTCCATCTTGAACACTGTCTTGATTTGAATTGTCTAATTGAGTTTCTTTTTCTTGATCAAACACTACTGTATCGTGACTTTGTCCGTATTGTGCGACTTCTCTTCCTTGATATACTGGATTCCAACCAGCCTCTAAGCCAAATTCTCCAGCTCTTGTTTCCCACCTAGAATATGAAGTTCTACAGTATTTTTCATAGTCATCATAAATATTATTTAGCCAAACAGGAGGGCACCATTCAAAACTTTGATCAGGCTCTGTTATAACAATGTTTGAAGATAGATCCGAAGCACCCTGCCCAAAGAATGTTAAGTAAGAATACCTAACGCCTTTACCCATTCTCTCTACATCATGCGCGGCTACATAATTTGTTGGGAAAAAAATTATGTCTCCTTTTTGTGGTTTATATGAAATATTTAAATGAACAAACCTAAGATGTCCACCAGTAAAATTTTTACCATTTAACTGATCTTCTGAATCAACGCAATCATTGAGATAGATCAAGGCACCGCATGTCTGCCTAGATGCAACCATTCCCTTTGGCATATACCTTATGCCTTTGGTTACCTTATAATTTGTATCATTATCTGCGTGACACCCTAATATTCCACCGTCACCATACCTAAGAATATGACCTCTTGTTTTCCACCATATAGAGCCAATCATTAATGGGTAGTAATCTATATATTTAATTAAACTTTTATATATCTGTTCTTCTAGATATACAAAAAAATTTTTTATATCTTCTTCAGTATAAGGGTTAACGGGATCAAGAATCCTAACTGGAGCTGCAGGTACGTCTTCCATTCTATATCGGAAACCATCCTCATTTATTCCATAAGTAACTCCATCTATTTCTTTATAAGACCACCTTGTCTCATGAGCTTTTTGAGCTCTTTGATCAATGTGATTTAATATTAGATCTTGATCTATATCAAAAGCTTTTTTAATAACTATAATTCCAGGAGCTAATTCTTCTGTTTCTAGTTCTGCAATTTCTTTTATAGTATCTTCATTAAAATTTGGAGATACTGGATAGGCAATAGTGCTCATTTTTGTTTGATCTTTTTCAAGAAAAGAACTTACTTCCTCTTGCATCATCCCAATACCTCATCTATAGCTTCTCTAATTGTCCATCCTGCGCCCTGTATTCTTGGAACAGTATCTAGTGGCATGTCTTGCCAGTTAAACCTAGATATCATAATTCCATCTCTGCTAACTAAAAACTTTTCATAGTTATGAGAAATTCTTGCCATTGCTTGACCTGCTAAGTTTTGTCCTTTTTGAGCCTCTTCACTACCGTCTGCTGCAAAGTCTGAATATGCTCTTTTTTCATAACCTTTAAGAAATGCAAAAGCTTCGTGTTCATTTTTTCCATTTACTTCAACTTTTTCAAAAATAGGAAAAGTAACAAATGGGTAATTGTTTTCAATGAAATCTGCTATTTCTTTATTGGTACCAGGATCCATTGATCCAAACTGATTACAGGGGAACGCTAATACAGAAAAACCTCTATCACTAAATTCTTCGTGCACTGCTTGTAATTGCCCCAGTTGCCTACATGTTCTTGCATAAGACCATAATTTTGAGCACTGGGGCTCATAGCCATATTTACTAGCTATATTTACTACTAAAGTTATCTTACCTTTAAACTCAGAAAGATAGTTTTCTTTCCCGTGTATTGAAGAAGCTGAGAAATTGTAAAAAGACATTATTTAACTCCAATAAATGAAGTGACTAGATACTGGTCCATCTCTAGTATTCCAGCTATTTCATTATTTTCTATTAGATCTACAGTTATTGATATGGTTGTTTTAATAGGAAATTCTGTTCGTACAAAACAATGAAAAGTATTATCCACAAAACTAGCATCATATATTTCTGAAGAGCCTTTTTCGTGAGACACTGATCCAGAAAAATAAGAATTTGTTTCTTCTATGTTTAATATATATTCTTCTTTACCAAATGGCGTGTTTACGAATAGTGTCCATTTTCCTAATATATTTAATGGATTAATCATTTGAGTCATCTAATAATTATATCATACAATATTTTTTTTATTCGTAATAAAAACTTCCATTAGATAATGCTAGAGGTGGATTATCTTTATGCCAAAGATTAACAACAAGCACTTGTCTTATTCCAGACTTTGATCCAACTGTATTATGTAAAACATGGCCAGCGTCAAAAAAAACAGCTCTATTTCCTTTGTAGGCTATTTTTTCTCTATCTTTTTTTAAAGATATATATTTTTTAATATATTTTTTTTCTAATATATTTTTTTTGCCATCTTCTAATGCTTTTTTGTGTATTTCTAAAAATCCACCATCTTCATTTTCTTGACCATAAAAAACACAGCCATATATTGGTCCACTAAAAATTTTTGACTCTGCGTAAAGGAATGTATCTTCATCCACATGAATGTCCAAGTATTGTCCTGGAAGATAAGTTCTTGTCCAATACTCAAATCCTAGAATATCATCTAGATTCCAAATCATTAAATCTTGCCATAAAGATTGAATAACTTTTTTCTTTAAAGTGTTAGCTGGACTTCTCCACCAACCATCCCAAAACATATATGGGGCAAAGCAATCACTTTTCTCATTGTGGTATGAATTTAGATGTTCTGCTATTTTTTCTCCATGATTCATTAGTTCAGGAAAAAAAGATGAATCATTTAATACTTGATTATACAAGTTCTCGCTTAATGAATTATCTTTTATTAACAATTTATTTACTAAATTCTTTCTACTAATTATATATTATCAATAATCTTCTTTATTTTCTTCAGAAAAATTTATTGGTTTTGTAGTCGAAAAAAGATATTGCTTTACCAATTCTCTTTCTTCTTTTTCAAGAAAACTAAAATATTTTATTATTACATCATCTACACTGTTATTTTTATGTTTAACTTCTTCATAAGCTAAAGATTCATAAATAATTTTTAATACATCAGTGCATGAAGTTGTATCTGGATCTAGAAGATTTTCTAATAGAAAATCACTTACAATAGTTTCAAAATACTCACTTTCTTTATTTAACATAGAAGAGGGAATTTCTATTTCTAGTGGATAATTATTATTTAATGAATAAAGGGTTTTATACCTTATCTTCGACATAAACCACTGCTTGAATTTTGGTGGAATTTCTGAAGGTTCACTTATTGATTGTCTTGGATTCTCATCTCCACTAAAATAGTATTCAAGCACTGTGCTTGGCTGGTAGTTGACTATTTCTTCAAGCGCATCTTCTGGGATATTCCAATCATCAAAAGCTGCCTTACACTTTAAGGCTATTGTGTCATTAGAATTCCATGGTTCATTAGCAAGCACTGCCCATTGATATGCCATCTTTAATATGTGCGGAAAAGTTTGAGACATAAAAACTCTTCCGGGCCAATCTTTATATGCCCTATCGTTCATATTACCATGAGTTAACTTAGCTATATATAAGTTAGACATAGACGGAAGAACTAATTGCCATCCTATAACTGTATCATTGCCTAAGTAAGTTCTATCTAAAATATCAGAAGCATTTTCTTTATTTGCATCTAAAAAAGGCATTGAAATATAATGATCATCTATTACATCGCATCTTCTTTTAGGATCTATTGCAGAACCAAGCCACTCACCATGCTCTTCCTTGGAAATCAAACCAACTGAATTATGTAATATAAATGTGTGAATATTTTTATTATATTCACCAGAAAGAATATCATCAAGAGTCTCAAATGTTTCTGTATTTATATCTTCACAGTTATTCTCTGAAATAATTTTAAGAGTAAACTCTGACTTAAAATTATACATTTTAGTAAATGCTATTAGTGTTTTAGAACCCAAATCATAACAATGATATTCTGTGAAATCTTTTAAACCACTTGGATGTACTGTATATATTGCAAATTCCTCTTTAATGCCAGTCACAGCGTAGCATGCATATAAAGATGGAGCGTATTCTTCTATGTCTTTGTAATTCATTTAAATGTCAATCCTTTTGTAGGTTTTCTAAATTAGATAGTTCTATAATTTTTTGTTCTACTTTTTTTAACTTTAATATTAATTCTTTAATATAGAACTGTGCCATTTTATCTTCTTCTGGAATAAAATTATCTAAATCAAATTCTTCTGCATCTAGTCCGATTGCTGATAAACGATGTATTAAATCTTTTTCAAAAGATTTTTTAATCTGTTTATAAAGAACAATTTTTTCCTCTAAAGAAAGACTAAATTCCATTATTTTCTCTTTCTAAGAGAATTATTTTATTTTGTAGATCTATATAAAAATTTAATAATTCATCTAATTGTTTATAAGAATTGTATAAAAATAAATCTTTTTCTTTATCTTCTTCTTTTATAGAATAGAAAAAACTTTTAAAATTTTCAGGTTCAAAACTATCTGGATCAAAATTAATATGTAATATTTTTATAAAAATATCTTCTTCTAGTGTAGACAATTTTATTTTTAAAATTTCTATTTTTTTATCTTTTGATACTGTTGAAAAAATCATTAAAATTTTCCTTATAATTTTATTTTTTATTCATACAATAGATTATAGTATAGGTTCTTGTAACCTTAATAAAGATTCTGTTCTTGGACCTATTTGGTTTCCCTTTTCGTCTAAACCGCTTCTAATTCCATTCATCCAAGTCCATGGTTGTTCATGCAATTTTTTCATTTTTGCATCACCATATTCTTGTCTTTTTTGCATTAAATCTTTTTTATCCCATAGATTTTCTACTGAAAATTCTATCTCTTGCAACAGATTATTTGGATATACATTAAAAAACATAAACGGCATTCCTGCCTTAAAGATAACAGGTTCACCAATTTTTGTTATTTTCCAGTTCATATTAAACTCGTCTGGCCACCATGAACTTGGTATAGTTGCAGATAATGGAACAGCTCCGTCAATAAAGTAATTAGGAGATCCAGTGACCCATGTATCGTACCCTTCTTCTGTGTTAATTGCCCAACCAGTTGCAAAAGATATTATTCCTATAATAGAAGGAATGACAATAGGTCTTTCATTTAAGAATTCACCTTCTAATACTCTGGGCGGAGCATTTTCGCCGTCCCATTGAACTACTACATCCTGCTGAAGGACTAGTTCCCAACCATTTACATTTGCTGCTGACATCGGCAAGCATTTGTAGGCGTGCTTATTATAGGTTTCATCCATCCAATTTCTTTTGAGTCTAGATTGTTTTATTAATGGAGGATTTTGATGTGTTTTTGTTAAAGTTACTTTCATTTTAATTATTGATTTTTAGTATCTTTACTTCTTTTTCTTTTTTGATGGCATTGACATTTTGTAAAAATTGAGAATTATTATCCTTATAATCAAACATTGTAACCGCTGAGTATTTAGTTCCACTTTCCACTGGTCGTGCACCGTGAGCATAGATGTATGTTGATGGAAAAAATATAATGTCACCTTTTTGTGGTTTGAAATTTATTTCCAAATAAGGAAACCACAGTTCACCGCCTTCATAATCATCATTAAGATAAACTATAGACGAAAGAGTACAGATATATGAAAATCCGTGGTCTGTATGTACAGAAAAATGTTGCCCTGGATTATATTTCACAAAATTAATAGCTTCCATAAATTCCATTTTAAAATTATATCTTGACTCATAATCTGCAAGACATTTCTTTAAAGCGGCGTCGACGTCTTCATATACATTTTTTAATTCTGACATTTTCTCAGGTAATGACTGCAGATGTAGTGTGCTAATCTTTAAATCAAAACAATCTCTATAATCTGGCATAGACTCGTTATAGCCAACAGTTGCTTCATTCCACTTAAAGTATTCGTGATCGCTGTCTTTTAATATTTCTTCTAATCTTTGCGGAATATTTAAATCGTCAGATATAGCTTTTCTATATAGGATAATACCAAATTTTGGATCTTCTACATTATAAATTTCCATGTTTTTTCCTTGTGTCTTTTTTGGTCAAATAGGATTTTACCATAATAAAAAATTTATGTCAAAATTAAATATTACGATGTTTTCAATCAGATATTGCTGTCCTTGTTCTGTAATCATATTTTATATTTTTAATATATTCTTCATAAGATTCCTTTGTCGGAGCTCCAAAATCTCCAATAATCTTTCCACTTAATATTTTATTAACAATATTATTTTCATTTTTCATTTCTATTCCAAAATTAATATCTGAATTGCGAATTTCTTTTACTCCAGACCAGGTATTATGTCTTTGTTTTTCGGTCTTGCCTAGTGAAAATATTGGGGATTCTTTTGTTACAAAAATTTTGTACCCTCTAGTACAAGCCCTAAGAGCAGTAGTATGCTCTTCTCCACCAAATGCTATCCTTGGATCGGGAAAAATTTCTTTAAAAAAACTTAAATCGGCAAATATAAAATTGCCTGAAACAAAGAATGTTTCAGCTGGATAGTCATGTTCTCCATCTTTATTTGCAAAGTAAAAATTTGGATCATCTTTATTTATAATTTTGATTGCTGGAGATGAGTTACCTAAATATATTATTCTTTCTGAATCTTCATTAATTTCATAAGGAAATGGAGTAAAGCTAATGATTGATTTTTCGTGTATTTTTTTTAATTCTTCTATTTGATTGATTAGATATTTGTCCCAGTCTTTTTTAAAGATGGTATGTGCATCTATCTGCATTCCATAATCCTGATCCCTGTGAAGCATCAAAGAATTTAATCTTGCCAATCCTACTCCTCTTGTAAAAGGACTGTAGGAATTTATTTGTATAATATTATTTTTATATTTTTTAGGCACATAGTCCGTTGCATCTTCAAAAATTCCATCACTCCTTTGGTTATATAAACCAAAATATACTCCATCAGGATTATTAGCTTGCTCATAGGCGGTTTTTATCGTATTATATATTTCATCTTCATTAAAACATGCTGGATGAATAAAAATTGTTTTTTCACTTTTACTCACAAAACTATTATTTTCTTCCACAATATTATAAATATTATTTTGTTTTTGTACGATATTATTTTCTTTTAATATTTTATTTTTAGACTCTTCAAATTTTTTTTTTGAAATAGTTTTAAATTGCATTATTGTCCTTTTTTAAAAAAATACCTAATTATAGTAGTATAATGTGTACTACAGTATATCACACCATACAAATTTGATATACTAGTTTTAATTTCAAAAAAAATGAAAGAAATAATTATGGAAAAGTCTTTAATAAAACCTGGTCATTTTGGTCAATCTAATAACAACATTAAAGTTATTAATAATTTTATTGATTTAGTAGACCTTAAAATTATTCAAAATTTTCTTCCAACAATAAATGAATGGATGGATGCTGGAGAAAATCAATACGATGAAAACGGGGTATGTATATACGATGCCTCTTACTGGTCCAATAGACAATGTAGTGGCGATATTCTTCAAAGAATAAATGTAGAAGTTTACAATATTGTTGATAAATATATACATAAAATGAAATTGTTTTTAGAAAATGAATTTAAAGTTGAACTTTCAACTAGGCCACCAGTTATTATTAAATGGAAGCCTGGTATGGAGCAACAACCTCATGCAGACAAACAAACGAACGACGGTAAACCTAATCCATTTCCCACTTATGATATAAACTCATTATTTTATTATAATGATGAGTTTGAAGGCGGAGAACTCTACTATCCAGAACATGACATGATCATTAAGCCAAAACCAGGTTTAGCCGTTGCTCATCCTGGAGATATTTTTTATTTACATGGGGTTAAAAAAATTATTTCTGGATTAAGGTATACAACTCCTTCTTTTTACACTATTACTAAGGTTGCAAAAGATGAATAAAATTTATATAATAGAAAATTTTGTAGATCAAAAAGATTTGAGTACAATATTAAAATTTTTAAATACTACAGAAGTTACTTTTGATCCTACTGGCTATTCTCCGTTTGGTGTATATATGGAAAATAAAGATAATGCTAATTTAAAAGAAGTATTTAAAAAAAATTCATTGAAAGCAAAAACTATTATTGAAAATAGTTTTAATTGCAAAGTATATGATGAAGGTATGACTAGCATAGTTGAGTTAAAAGCTGGCGATTTCATGCCTTTACACTTTGACCACGGTTCATCTGAAAATAAATCAGTTGGATTAAAAACAGGTGCTGGTAATCCTACTAGAGACCTTAGTTCCGTATTGTATTACAATGACGATTACGAAGGCGGAGAAATATGTTTTCCTAATCAAGATTTAATTATAAAACCAAAACCTGGAATGTTTATATGTTTTCCTGCAAGTGATGATTTTCCACATCAGGTAACAACTATTATAAAAGGCTACCGCTGGTGTTCTACTGCTTTTTGGTGTGTTAAAAAAGATTAAGCCTGCAAGTCGCCAAGTGCAACCCAAGTGTCTGTACCCCTTTTAATTAGGGTTACAGATGACCACTGAGCTCTAAGCTTAAGGCCTGGGGTTGCATTAACTGTAACTCCACCAGTACCAGCTATTGTAGTTTGTCCTGTACCAGTTTGGAGTATTGTTATCTGAGTTCCTATTGGGAAGGCAACTGAAGAATTCAATGGAATTGTAACTGTATTAGCTGAAGCGTTTGATACTTCAACTAGTTTATCTTTATCTGTTAGTGCAAGAGTATAGCTAGCTGTTTGAGCATTTGTAACAAAAGTGCTAGAAGCAAAGTCCATTGCTACTGTTCCATTACCAACCTGTATTTTTTTATTTGTGGAGTCCCATGACATTCTTGCATCTGTTGTAGATGATGAAGTTGAAAGAGTAAATGTTGGAGTATTTATTGTTGGGCTTGTTAGTGTTTTGTTAGTAAATGTCTCGGACCCTGCAATTGTTGCTAGTGTGCCTGTCGTTGGTAGCGTTACGTTAGTAGTTGCGGTTTGAGTAAGTGTCAAGGCAAATGCACCAGATGTTACTAAGTTTCCACCTAATGTAATTGTATTAGAACCATTATTTACTCCAGTTCCACCATAAGTAGAACCAACAACAGAGCCATTCCATGTACCAGTAGATATAACACCAGAACTATTTATTATAAAATTTGGAGTTGATAAATTATCTAATACTTCAATAATATTTGAAGTATTTTGATCAGGAGTTTGAATCCTTAGGTGTACTTTACTTGACCCACCACCTTGTCCTGTACCTATGTTGACTATTGCTTGGCTGGGAGATGCAAAATATCCTTTGCCAAGAATCATTGTGTCTGCAAAAACCCTGAAGTTTGGAGTAGTAGCTTCATCTTCAACTTCAAAAATAGCAGTAGTAGATGAGGTAGATGAGCCAGCCCTAACCGATAATGGTGTATAAGAACTTCCACCACCAATAATTAAAGTTTCAAAATTTTGAGAAACTGTAAAGTTTGGTGTAGAATTTGAATTTTGTATTTCAAAAATGTTGACTGATTGTGTTGACTCTGCCCTAAGAGTCATGACTTTTTGAGTTCCAGAAACTCCAGTAAGAGATAAAGAAGACCCAGTTGCATTGCCTAAGCTAGGAGTTGTTAATGTTGGGCTATTTGCAAAGACCAATGAACCAGAACCAGTTTCATCTGTTATGGCACTTGCTAAATTTGAAGAATTTGGACTAGCGAGGAAAGTAGCAATGCCAGAACCTAAACCATCAATTCCAGTAGAAACAGGAAGGCCTGTGGCATGAGTGAGAACTACAGAAGATGGAGTGCCAAGTGCTGGAGTTGTCATCGTTGGGCTTGTTAATGTCTTATTCGTTAAGGTTTGCGAACCAGACAGAGTTACTACAGTGGAATCAATAGCAAATGAAGAGCCTGTTAATGTTAATCCAGTTCCTGCAGTATATGTGCCAGCTCCAGAAAATTGTGTAAACTCTATAGCATCTGATCCAAGAGTAGCTACTTCATTTACCTGCACCCAACCAGTCTTTGCATTTTGAGTTCCAGATTGAACAAATATAAAGTCTCCAGCGTCTACTTCTCCAACTGAATTATAATCTGTAGCACGTACTGCTGCACCTGATTCTTGAACAACGTAGACTCCATTTTGTGATTTTGTAGTTTGATTCTTTACCAAAATACGATTACCTGTTGCGAGGGTTATGCCATCAATGGTATCGCCATTTTCAAGCTCGCTACTTAAGTTAATATTTGCTGTTGTTGCAACTCTAACGCTTTCATGAACATTTAGTCCAGCTGTGGCTGCATCTACGTAGGCTTTTGTTGCTGCATCTTGGGGGTTTTCTGGATCAGATAAACTAACAATTTTATTGCTGTTTGCAGATAGGTTTGCACTCAATAAAGTACCTGAGCCAAGAGTCTTGTTTGTTAAAATCTCAGAACCAGTAAGAGTGGTAAAATTATCATCTGAAAGAGCGCTATTAAACTCAACTGTTGTTCCAGATAAAGTATTTGTTGCAAGGTTGATTGTTTTGTTTGTTAATGTATCCGAAGAAGAAATTGTAAGAACATTTACTCCTTCAACTGAAAGACGTCCAGCTGCTGATCTTGATAGTGTTGTATCTGTTGCATGGCCCAATTCAATTGTGCCCACGCCAATAGGATCAGTCGTTGAAGTAGCTAATTTACTTAGTGCAATGGCAGCATAATCGTTTATGTCAGCATTGACAATTGTTCCATTTGAAATCATAGAACTTGTAACTGTTCCAGAATCTGAAGTTGTAACTACTCCAGTTATTGCTCCAGTTAGACTATTTATTGACGTTACGCCAGCATTCGTTATTGTTGGGGTTGCGCCTTCTCCGTGAATTATTGGTTATTGTTATCCCTGTTCCAGCGACCAAGCTTTCAACATAACTGCCAACTGTATCGGTACTTAAATTAACCGCATCATTAATCCATGCGCTTCCATTCCATCTGAGGAAGTCACCATTTGCAGCTGAAGTTATTGTAACATCAGCAAGATCGTTAAAATAAGCTCCACTTACATCTGCAGTTAGATATGAAATAGAATTCCAGGCTGTTGTGCCATCTCCAACTTTAAGTTTACCAGTATTTGTTTCATATCCAATTTCTCCTGCATATAAAACTGGATTATTACTTGACCAAGATGATGCGGTAGCCCTTTTAAATTGAATCCTTGCGCCAGCCATTAAAGCTCTCCTCCATCATAAATAAGTGAAACAAAATTTGTTACTTCTGCTTCAAAAATATCCACTAGAGCATTTCCTCCATCGATGTTTAAAGACTGAGTAGCTGGAAATTCTACAACATCTCCTGATGAATTTTTATAAAACATTTTACCATCAGCGTAATTGAGAGCTAGCTCTCCATACTCTAAAGAAGATGGAACCTGCGAGGAAACTCCTGACCTTTTTATCTTTATTGTATTAGACATATTTTATCCTTTTACTTAAAGCTTGGTGGGAAATATGGAGGGAAGTAAGGAGGGAAAAACGGTGGGAAAAACGGTGGGAAGTAAGGTGGGAAAAATGGTGGAAAGAAAGGTGGGAAAAATGGTGGAAAGAAAGGTGGGAAATATGGTGGAAAGAAAGGTGGGAAAAACGGTGGAAAGAAAGGTGGGAAAAACGGTGGGAAATATGGACTATATTTAGTATATCCAACAGCCGCTGCTCTTGGATAAACAGTATTTGCCGTGGGATTAGAAGATAAAATCTCATCCAACCTTGTTAATAAAGGTTGGCCAGCAGTTGAATCATTTAAAGCTGTGTTTGTTACTGTGCCCTTAATAAATCCTGCATTAGTTAGTTTGGGGTCGGCAACAGGTGGTTTGTCTCCAACAATATTGGGAACATTATTTTTCCTTGTTCCAGAGGCATTGCCAATATTAAAAGCCATAATTTAAACCATAATCTTTAAATAAATATATTATATAATTATATACTTAGAATGTTCCACCGTCAATTATAAAGCCCATCAAAGCACTACTGTTTCCATAGAGAGCTCCAGATATTCCAACTCCACCAGTAACCACTAATGTTCCAGTTGTATAAGAACTAGATGAAGTGTTGGCAGTAAGAGTGACTGCACTGTTTGCAGTTAGTGTTGTAAAAGCAGCGGTGCTGGGATTAGTAGAACCAATACTTGAATTGGTAATAGTTTTATTGCTAATAGTTTCACTATTTGTAAGTGTTGCCAAAGTTCCAGTTGTTGGAAGGGTAATACTGGTTGTTCCAGTCGTTGTAAGGGTGGTATTATGAGCTCCTGATGTTGTAAGGTTTCCTCCAAGAGTAACCGTACTTGCCCCATTATTAACACCAGTTCCACCATAGGTTGGTGAAACAACAGTGCCCTGCCACGTTCCATTAGCTATTGTCCCGACTGTAGTAATGCTTGATTGTCCTACATAGGTAGATGCAATATCTACCGTATCTGAACCTACTGTGATTCTATCTGATGTTCCGCCAACTGTTAAAATACCGCTTGAAAAGCTAAGGCCATTACCAGCTATAGTGCTATTAACCTGAAGTTCATCTGAAGTAATTACGAGACCACTATTTGTAGCTAGAACTATGTCAAAAGTACTTCCACTTAAAGCTAGTCCATTGCCTGCGAGATATGTACCTGCCCCTGAGAACTGAATCCAGTTGACGTTATCTGTACCAACTGTTGTAACTTCATCAGAACATACCCAACCAGTATTACCATAGACTGTTCCACTATCAACGAATACAAAATCTCCACCAGCAATTTCAGCTGCTGAGTTAAAATCTAAAGCTCTTGTTAATACGGTGCCACCAGTTGCCCATGTGTAGATACCATTATGAGCAGCGTTGGCTTGGTTTTTAACAAGAATTCTATTAGTATTTTGAAGATTATAGCCATCAAGAGCAGTAAGGGCAACGCTTAAAGTAAGAGTTGCTCCAGCTCCATCAGTTCCATTATCATATGTTACAGTGCCACCAGTAATACTAGCCAAAGTAGCATTTGTAGCAGCTTTTACAGATGCATGAACATGCAGACCTTCTGCAACGCTGTCGACATAACCCTTGGTTGCAGCATCGCTTGCAGCAACTGGTTCAGCTAAATTCTCAATTCTTGCGTTGTTAACCGAAACATGTCCTGTGCCATTTGGATCGATAGAAATACCGCCGTTAGTATCAGTTGCAGAAATTGTATTTCCATCAATTCTAATATTATCAACGTCTAGTTGTTGAACGCCAGCTAAACTTAAACTTGTTGAACCAAGAGCAACTGAAGTTGTACCAAGAGTGACCGAAGAATTTGCTAGCTGTGTATTTGTTACTCCGCCAGATTTAATTGAAACTGCGCCGGAAGAAACACTAAAACTATCTGAACTAAAAGAAGCTATACCCTTATTGCTAGTTGTTGCGTCTTCTCCAGAAATTGTAATTGTATTATTGGTTACAGCTGTGTCTATTCCTTCTCCACCAGAGAAGGTTAAAGTATCTGTTGCAAGAGCTACACCATCTGCTGTACCACTATCTGCACCAACTGTTAAGGTAGTGCTAATTGAAGATGTAGTTACTGCAGTAATAAGACCTTTGGCGTTTACTGTAACAACAGGAATTGCAGTTGCAGAACCAAATGTTCCAGTATTTGAGTTAACGGTATCTAAGGTAACTGTGATTGTAGTATTACCTAAATTTGTCATTGTGGCATTACCGTCAACGTCTCCATCAATTGTTATTGTTGGATCACTTACGTCAAAGTTTAATTTACCTGTTTCGTCATTATATGTTACAGCAATTCCTGATTCAGTATTGGAGCTAACCATTGCTCCAACAATGTCTTCAATTCTTTCTGCATTTATGGTTACATTTCCCGAAGTAACAGTAAAGTCTGTTCCATCAAATGATGCTAGTCCAGTCTGGCTAGTAGAAGCTGTTCTAATGCTTGTATCAGATGCTGCCGTTAGTCTACCCTGTGCATCAACTGTAAATGAGCCAACAGAAGTTGATCCCCCATAGGAGCCTGCTGTAACTGAAGTATTATCAAGATTGATTGTTACCGTATTAGTTGACCCAGCAACTGAAGAAAGACCAGTTCCACCAGAAATTGTTATTGTTTCATTATCATCTACTGTCTGCCAGGATCCACTATCTCCAGCTAAATTAAAAGTATAAGTTGCGTTAGTGACTGCCGTATCAACATATGCTGTTGTTGCAACTGAGGTACTATTATCACCTGCTGTTTTTGTGGTTGCAGTAGCTGAAGAACCTAGTGATACAGTTCCGCTAAAAGTTTTATTTCCAGAAATTGTTTGAGTTGATGTCAGTGTTGCAAAAGCTCCAGAACCACCAATTGCAATTACGTTTGATGCAGTTCCGCCAGCGCCACCAGTGCCCTTACCATAATAAAGGACGTCATCTACCTCTGTAAATGCTAACTCTGCGTTTTCAAGTGACGCGGGTGCACCGGAGGAACCTCCAGATGCCCTTCTTTTAATTCTAATTGTGTTTGACATTTTTAGAAGTTTCCTCCATCAACTAAATTTTCTTCAGAGTAATTTACCCATTGGGTTCCGTTATAGCGCAAAACATCGCCACTATTTACTGTTGCAATAGTAACATCGGTTAAGCCATTGAGAACAGATTGATTACTAATTTGTGCTTCTGCATAGATTATTCTGTCCTTAACTGTTAGATGTGCACCAGCTGGATTTAGTCCCATTACAGTTTGAATTGCTTCAACAGCATCATTGAGATTTGCATGCTGATCAGCGTGCGGTACGGTACCAGAATTTAATGTATCTGTAGCAGTTGGATTAATGAAATTATCTAATGAGTTAGGATATTGTGTGGCCATTTTTCTCCTATAAAGCTATTATTTTATTTGCACCATTATCCCATATTATGGTGACTGGCAATTCAGTATTAGACCCAGAGAAGGGCAGCCCAACTGCTGTATCTATGTAAAATAGCAATATAGCATCAGAATCCGAAGTGCCTACTTGATAACAAATAATTGAATTAAATGCAGATCCATCATGATCTGCTATTATTAGATCACTTGCATCAACCACTCCAAGTGAAAATGTAACATTGTCTAAATCACCTGATCTTTTCTTAATAGCAGAAACTGGTATTTGTGATACGTATTGATCAGAATTTATATTTGGACTATATAAAGAGTTATTAATTAAAAGAGCTCTAATTTTTTTTGTTGATAAATTTATTAATCCTGAAAGCATTGATTCTTTTGCTTTATTATAAATGAAATTGGCCATTCTTATATACCTATATCTTTAGATACAGTTATTCTGTATTTATAACCTTTTTCAAAATAATCTTTATTGTCAGCAAAAAAAGATGGTGTTGCGTCGAGTGAAGGAAAATCTATGTAAACTTCCGGTTTCCACGAGTGCATCGAGACATTCGTAGTTAGATTTTCCCATCTAGAAGGAGCTTTTTGTATCTTTTTTCTTTGAACTATAAAATATCTATTGCTTAAAAAGTTTGAAGCTGGTCTTTCATTAAATATTATTATTGCTCTTCCGTTATTGAAATTATTTTCAATATAGAATGAACCATTCCCTGGGTCTACAGAATCAATGTAAAATTTAGGGTTTTTAGCTAAAACTTGATAACTTATATCTATATCAGTTTTTATTGATTTATCTTCAATGAGAACAGGACTTAATATTGGAGTTCTATAGTCTTCGGTACTGGGTGTAGCTGAAGTTACATAGGTAAATGTAACCTTCTCAGAAGTAACTACAGAGCCGGATGCATCAACTAAACTGACTACATCAATATAATAATCTTGATTATTTTCTAGAGTTGTTCTCCAATATAAAGTAAGAGTTCTAGAAATTTGATTATAATCTTTAATTGTATCTATAGTGTCAAATGGAGCACTAACTAAAACTGGGGTAGCAACATCTTTGTAGACTTTAAAATTTTCATTTTTAAGTGAAGTAACTTTTACTGTTCTACCAAATTTAATCGATACACTATAAACATTTACTTTTGCCTGATCAATTAAAAATAGGGCCATTCAACATTCTCCCAAAAAAATCTCTTAGTTTATAGTAACAACTAGATAGCAAATATGCGAAAGGGGGGCGGTAGAATTTAATCTTCCGCCCCCCAATCACCAGGGTGTTCGTAACTATAACGCCCTAAGGCTTATTAGGCCATTTCGTTGGTAACTTGAACGTCGTAGTTACGAGCAAGTCTAACGTTCTTTGCAACAGTGATACCTTCACCGTCACCAAGCATCACGATGTCATAACGCTCTTTCATCTTCATTGAACGAATGTCACGGCTTGGATCATCGAATTGATCAGTGCTCATGTCATCCTTAACGAGGAGTGTACCAACCTCGTTGCGGTCAATCAAGAAAAGGTCTGACTTAGCTGCTGTTGCGCCACTCTTAGCTGTAAAGCTTACGAATGGTGAAACGAGCACATTTAGACCCATTGGAGCGGTAGCATTGAGTGCTGCCTCTGGTGACTGGGGACGATAGCCCCAGCTAGTACCAACTGCTGATGCTGCACCACCGGCGTGGAAGATGCTATCCTTAAGGAAGATCGACCACATGAGTGGGTGAAGAATGAAGTCGGTTGGAACATGATTTTCAGCCATTAGTACAGCAGCCATGTCAACGATGTCATCCCAGGTGACGGTCAAATTGGCAGCGCCATTGATGTCACGACCGGTTGTATCATCGTATGAACCACTGTCGTTGTCAAAGACGATTGTTGCAGCATCTTTGAAACGGCTTAGTGCAATTTGCTCTTTCAGACGAGCCATAGCACGGCCTGCAGCGCGGACATGTAGACCGACAATGTCCCAAAGTGAGTCAGCGATGACTTCTTCGGTGAAAGCAAGCTTTACACCTTTCTTTGAAACTTTGCCCTCTACCTGCTTTGCGAAGGCGAGTGCTTGCTCTGGGTATTCCTGACCTTCAGGAATCTCTGCAGCTTGAATTGCATTGACTGCTGGAAACTCCAAGGAGCGCCCCTTGCCAAGGCGAACTGTTGAAAGAAGTGGAGTCACAAGTAATTGTGGCTCTGCAGCTTCCTTCAGAGTACGAGAGATAACCTTGGGGAACAACGCTGCTGCATCTGGTGATGCAAAAGCTTCCTTAATCGTTACTCTGTTGTCTCCATCGATGTACCCGTCCTCAGCCAATGCGGTTTCCCAAGCTGGGAGACCTGAGAGGAGTTCTTGGATTGTCTTACTCATCTTAGGATTATTCCTCCTGTTATCTTTTTTATATTGTTAAATTGACGCGGAATGCGCCAATAACATTGTTAACGTCCAGGTTTGAACGAATGCCTAGCTTACCTGAGAAGCTTCCTGCACGGGTAAGTTCGTACACTGTCTTAAGTGCACCTGGATCTGATGGAAGCTGCATATATGAAAGCAAGCCATCATCGAAGTTGGTTGCAAACTTTTCAACCTCAACAACCTTGCCAACCTGGAGGTAGGCATAGACTGCGCTGCTGTCGTAGAAGTCACTTGCAGCTGCAAGGACTGGACGACCCATTACGTCTGAACGAACAACGCTACCAACGGTAACATCTGCGTTAACTCCAGAAACCATTGGATACTCAACATAACCATGGGTAATGAAGCCAGCACCCTGTGAGGTGCCCTTGTCAAAGGGACGATAGAGGTCATACTGTGCAACACCAATTGGAATTGATCTAGCTGGAACGCTGACTGTGTCAGTTGCACCCGAGCTATAGTTTGGAGTTGCGCCATCTAGTGGGTCCCAGGTTGATGGCATTGAGTCGCCCCAGCTCTTTGATGAGCTGGTACCATTTGCTGGAACAATTCTTGCATCGCCGTTTGAATCAGCGACAACTGAAAGAATGGTACCCTTTGTGATGACAATCTCAAAACGATCATCTTCACTGTCAAAGTACCAAGTTGGAAGACCTGGGTGTGGAAGCAAATAAGCTGCTGGGGCAATACCCTCAGAAACTACAAAGCGACCTGAACCAGTCTTTGTACCTACCTTGCGGAATTTTGCTAAACTCATTTTTTTATATCTCCTTATTTATTTGATAATTAGAGTTTACGTCTACCCATGAGGGCATCTACGAAAAGCTTTTCCAAGGCGTCTTCATCAGACTCAACCTTTTCTGAAACTTCTGCGTCAATTGTTACAACATTTTCTTCTTCACTAACAGTAAGCTCAGATTCAATTGTTGGAACAGAAACTGATCTCTTTGAAGCTGCGGGCAGCTTTGCAAGATCTCTCATTGAATCAGCTAAAGAAGAAGCAGTTCTCTTTACATGATCCTCAATAAGATTTTCTCTTTCTTCTGCAGATTCGAGGCCTAGACCAATCTTTGTGTCTACGACTCTTTCAGCTAGGGTCTTGTGCAATGCTGCCTTGAGACGAGCATTTTCATCCTCGAGAGTCTTGATGATTTCATCTTGCTGTGCAGTATCTTGCTCAACGTCATCAGCTTTATCCGCATTGAGTTCATCGGCTTGCTCAGCAGACTCTTTTGGTTCATCATCTGATGCTGTTTTTTCATCAGATGACTCTTTTGGCTCTTCAGCTTCCTCGGAATCAACAACTTCTTCAGCCTGTTCATCCGCTTTTTCTGAATCGTCATCAGAGTTCTCATTAGCCTCTTCTGAGGCTTCACGTGCAGTTTCAGAGCTTTCCTCTGCTTTTTCTGCATCTTCGCTAGCATTTCCTGCTGCGATGTTAGAAAGATCCTCACTTAAGCCTTCGGCTACGGCAAGAATGTCTTCTTTTTCAATAACATCTTCCATGTTATTATTCTCCTCAGAGTTGTTTTTTACAGAATCTTCACTAGATAGTAATGATGAGGCCTTATTATTACTAGTTTCACTCTCTTGCAAAGCAAGAGCTGTCAAAAAGGCACCTTTGAGGTGCAAATAAATTGGCTTAGATTCTTTCTTTTTCATATTCTTTAGAATAGATTCATTCTCTTCCAAAGAAACTATATCTTCACTATCCATATGAAGAACGAACGCTGTGCTTCTTGCTACCCAATTCTCAGAATCAGTAACTGCTGCGCCATCACCAGACTTTGCATTTCTTACGCCAGATCGCTGGTCTGCTGGCTGATTTACAAAAGAATATTCTTTAAAGGAAATATCTTGCATATCAATGTATGCAACTTTGCCCTTGTAAACTGATCCCCTTTTATATTTGGGAACTCTTGGTCTTCCGTTAGCATCTTCTTGTGCTAGATCTTCTCCAGAAATTGAGCAAACTGCTTTTGCAGCTCTTCCTCCAACTGAACCGGTAAGATACCTTTTATCTGCTACTTTTTGTGCAGCGACTGGATCAGTGATTGCAATCTGTAATCTAACGTATGAAGATCCATCAGCTTCCTTATCCATTCTTGCAGCCATAACTCTACCAATTGGTTCTGAGTTAAGATCATGATTGAGGATAATTGGTTTAGGATAAGGCTCAACCCAAGATTGGAGAGCTCTTTCTAACTCAGCTGATGAGTAGTTATTGTAGTTGGCAGTTAGTCCGTTCGTGGATTGCAGCAACTTCAATAATTAATCCATGCTTTGAGTTAAATGCCTCAGAGAAATCATAATTTGAATCTGCAAAATTAGGCAGTTGAACTGTAAAGTTCTCTACAAAATCAAAAGACATTTTTTTTTCCTTTTTATATCTTATTCTTAGACTATAGTAAATTTGTTTTTATAACATTGAACAATTTTATATAAATATATCAGACTTTATTATAGTTTTCAAGTGTAAGCTTAATTCTATCGTCACCATTTTTTAAATAAAAATCTAACATAGTTTGACCCATTATATGGGGGGCATAAATATAGGAAGCAGAATAAAGACTAAAGCCCTTTTTGTGGGCATTTCTGCACCATCCTAGATCTTCCCCTTGAGAATGAAACTCGTAGTCAACATTGTTATAGACATCTTTAGACATCATCTTTGCTGCCATAATAATGTCGGATTTAAAATAAGTTCCAATAGGATATGACTGCTGCCTATATGCCTTATCGTGGAAACTATCTTTCCATGTCATGACACTAGGGAAGTTAGTTCCAACTGGAGTCATAAACATTAATGGGCTAACAGCATCTGCGCCAGAATTAATATGAGCTATTAATAATTCTATGGTATTTGGATTCTCTAGCAAAATATCAGAATCAAGGCTCAGGTAATAATCTGGTTGATATTCTCTAACAGTTTTTAAAATTGAATTTCTTAGAGAAACCATATTATGATATTTTGAGATTGTCCATTGTCTTGTATTATCATCATGGGAAAAATGAGGAATATCTGTTCTTTCATTTATTAAAAATAATGGAATTCTTTTGTCCATATTTTTCCAAGTTGATAAAGAATGCACCGTAGACAAATCGTCTGGCGATGTTTCAAAAACAAAACCAACATCTGAAAGATCAATTGACTGTTTTAATAGAGACTTAATCCAATGATGAATAATCCAATCTCTTTTATAAATTGGGCATCCTATTATAAGTTTCATTTTATTCTTTTGATTCAGTTTCTTCTTTTTTGATTTTTTGCTTCGGTGCTGGAGCCTCTACCTTAGTTTCTTTTTCTTTGGGATGCTCTTCTTCAATTGGCGTTTCGGTCTTTACCTCAACCTTTGATTGATCAACTGATTCTTGAGCTTGAGGCTCTGAATCTTCGGACAAAAATGAAACAATTTCTGAAACTGCTTCGTCAAGTTCATTGACTTTATTTAAAAGCGCAACCATAATATCAACAAGAACTTCTAGTGCTAGGCGCGTTTGACCATTTTGAACTACTGTTTCAAAGATCTCAAAAGCATCTTCGGTGTCAAGATAGGGAATATTAATATCAGTCTTTAATTCCAATGCCATTATTATTTTCTTTCTGCTCGTCTGTATAGACTACAGTATAGTCTGATTCAAGCAGATTTTCAATTACACTTAACCATGATAAGTCTGATCTTCTAATATCTGGAGAAGTTTTGCGCCCTTGTTGATTTGCTGGACGGATAGTATTTCCTACTCCTCTTCTATTATTTGGAAGATTTCTTTGGCCCGTAGTTGCAGAGTTTTGTTTGTCAGAAGAATCAGCTTTTGGTTCTGGGACATTTTTGCTTGCTATATCTGATTGTGCCTTTGCCATATCTATTTGAAGCTTAGATTGCATAGCGGAAAATAAGCCTTCTTCATCCGCTTCTGGATCCATCCCTAGTGCAGTTCTTGCCTCAGTTAATGTGATTACAGAGTTTGTATATTTCTGTATGATATGTGTTTCTTTTTTAACTTGAGTATCAACATCTATTTCATTAAATTTAAAATAGCATCTATCTGAAATTCCATCTTCAATTGGATTTGCAATTGGATCAAATCCGCCTTCAAACAAAAGTTCATTAAATATATGAACACGAACCATCTCCGCAAAGAGTTTTTGATATTGTTTTATCTTATCGTAAAGAGCCGTATCCAATCTATCTGTCATAGATCTATTCCCACCATTCATGCTCATTCCAAGGTGATGGGGGGCTAATCCGAGGCCAACTGCAACTCTTTCTTTAAAATGCTCTAAGTATGATGTAGCATCAAGTGCTGTATTTCCAGCGCCAATAACCTCAATGTCATGTCTGTATGGAAGTATTAAACCACCCTCTGCTCTTAGGTTTTCAATTTCTATAGCAGCGTTGTCTATTTCATCTGGTTCTGCTGGCTGTTCTGCAGTGCCAATTCTATATTTGTAGAGTGGGAATAATTCTCTATGCACTAAGTTTTGTACGTCTTCTTCTATTTGACGCAAGGCAATAATGTCATCTAGAACATTTCCTAAAAATGGAGTACCAAATGCTCTTCCAGTCTTTTTGTCAAAAAACATATGAATAACACGGTCTGCTGCCCAAACTGGATCTCTGTCAGTTGGTGAATATGTTAAGGGATCTGTAGCTTGCTGATAAGATTTTGGTCTATTGTATTTATCTCTTAGAATTCTTACTTGTTCAGTAGGGATCAAATAATATCCAATAACTGGCTGAGTTGCAGAAACTGGAGTAAGTGTTTCTGGAAAATACTCAGAGATATCTCCTCTAGCTTTTACAATAAAAGCATTACAGAATTTAAATAGCTGATCTGATACTTCTATTAAGAAATCAAGAAATGGCCTCTTCATTGCCATTTCCATAAAATCAATTCTTTGATAAAGGTAGGCAACAGCGTCTGGATTTTCACCAACTATTTCCCAGCCTTCTTTCCAAAATAATTCTTTATATTTAGAAGTAGCTTGTTTTACATAAGAATCTGTATCAACAGCTTGAATTATTCTTTCAAAATCATAGGGTGCTGGTTCAAAATTACTTCTACCAGTATAAAAATAGTTGGTACCCTGATAGCCTAAAGCTAAGGCAGCGACTTTCATTGTTTTAGAAACGCTTTTTACATCATCTCCACTAATAGTTCTAGCTATAGCATTATTTTGTGGGATGTTGTCAATAGACCTAAAAGGTATATAATCAGCTAAAGGCATACCAGAGCTCCATGTATATAAATATATAAAAATAGTACTTATTTAGTACATTTTTTATAAGTTACTGTTCTTCTATTCCAGCTCTATTAAATGTATTCTTAAGAATAAGATCTTTAACTGCCTCTAGCCAAAAGATTGTTTCAGCTTCACTAAAATCACTTCTGTATGAAAGATTTTTGTCACTAATCTTAATCTCAACAATAAGATCTTTCTTCGGCTCTTGTGTTGATTCGTTAACTTCGATTACTTCACTCATTTTCTTGTTTTTCCTTTTTTGCAACTAATGTCATTTCAAACTCTTCTATTTTAGAAGCTAGTTGCTTAATTGTAGCATCTTTGACAATATTTTCCATCATAAGTTGTGAAACTTTTTCTTGAAAAGATTGAATCACTATATTTACATCTAAATTTTGATCTTGCATTTTTCTCCTAAAAAATAATTTTCAAAAACATTATATCATTTAAAAAAACTAATTTGCAATATGATTATACATCTTCTAAAACTCTTACCGATAAAACATCTTCGACTTTATAGATTTCCATATTATCTGGAAAATCTACTTCATCATCCTGTATTGCACCATTTTTGATTTCTATTAAAACAATCACATATGGGTCACACACTCTTTTTGCATCTTCTATATCTTTAAAACCACCTCTTATTGGAAATCCGCCACTATGCTGAGTAGCAATTACAAAGTTAGCTGAATCCACATTTGAATAAGATGTATATAAAAATTTTGACATTATTATTTCCTTATCGCATATGTATATGGTCCGTCACCAGATACTATCATTTCAGATCTTAATGGTTCAACTTCAAAAGACGTATTTTTCCTTATAGCATCAACACGCCAATAAAAATATTGCTCATCAGACAAATACCCCCCAGAAAAACATACATTAAATTTACCATCTACAATCTCACTAACTGCAAGGTTTCCTACTTCGCTTATACAATATTCCTCATCATCAACTAATTTTTCATAAATCGGTGTTATCTGTATAGTTCTGCCATCTAATTCTGTTAATTCTTCAAAATAATCAGGGAGCATTACTTCACAATGCCCCTTAATAGCTTTAGCCTTGCCTCGATAGAACACATCAGAAGTAGGGCCTTCAGCACATGCATGAACAAGCAATTTTTCTTTTTGAACTGGGTGATTAATAACAAATGTCTTTGGCGATGTTCCAGTTAGTCCGGAACCATTCCTAAAATATGTTATTTGTGTTGCGTCAACCCAAAATCTTAAATATGGCTGATCCCATTGTATTTTTATATTATTCCCAGTCTCAGCATCTCCTGCATATGGATTTATTGATTTTACATATTTTGAACTGGCAACACTAAAATTACTAGGATTCCAAACATAATAGTCTATACCAGTATCTGATCCCCATAACCAAGTAGGCTGACCACTTTGACCGCTCCAGTGAAAACGAGCGTTGTGAGCATCATTTGCTACATATTGAGCAACAGTTGCATTTGATGCTGTTCCACTCAAAGCACCGTAAAAAGTTGGTGCTTGGATATAATTTGTAGCATAAATAATCCCATCGTGCCTCATGTATGCGTAGTGTCCACCAGCAGCTGGCCAGGGAGAAAGTGTATTAACTATTACGTAAGGAGTATCTGCGCCACCTGAGGTATTATAATATCCCAAAAAAGCACCTGTCCCAGTAATAGTTGAATAATCTGGTTGAGTTCTTTTTATCTGTAAATAATCACCAAGAAGGTAGGTTAAAAAGTAGTTACTAGCTTGAGTTTCTCTTATAAATATATCTCCAGTTGATATATTACTTCCAGTAATTGTTGAGCCAGTGATTGTTCCAGTAAAAGTTCCGCTTGTTGCGGTAATATCTCCAGATATTATTGCATTTGTTGCCCTTAAAACACCAGCTGATGTTACAGAAAATGGATTTGTAGCGGTATTAAATGTCGCTGCACCTGCCCATAAATTTCCATTTATATCAACATGAAAAGATGTTGAATCTGATCCACCAATATCAATCGTTGATCCAGAAATTGCTCCAGTAAAAGATCCACTTGTAGCGGTAACTGCTCCTCTTACTTCTAGGCTTGTGCCGTTCCATCTAACATAGGCAGTAGAGCTACCAACGCTAAAGTTACCATTAGCGTACCAGTAATTATAAGTTGGATCACCAAGTGTCATACCTCCAAGTCCAGCATTAATTCCAGAATTAATATTAAGTTGATTAGAACCAGAACCTACACTAATGGAGTCTGCAGCTAGGTTTGCTTGAACCTGAACATCTGAACCTATTGTGACTGTAGAGTTATTATAAGTAATTCCATTTGGACCACCTAAACTAAAGTGACCATCACCCCTAATATACCAACCTTCTAGCTCAAGAGATGTATCATAAGTAGAAGATTTTAGTATGGAATTACTTCCAGACATAATAATTTCTGCTGAACTTATTGTTCCAGCAGTAATTTTTGATGCGGTTAACGTATTGATATATTGACTATCAATTAATGGTGTTGATTGATCGGTAGCAACAATTGGAGACCATGGACTCAGATTTCCTGAAGTATCTATAGATCTAATTCTTCCTTTATAACTTTTAGTAGTTACTGTGCCTGCATCATTTTTTGTTGTGTTAACGACAGAAACTGTAAAAACATTAGAACCGGAATATCCTTGAACTACAGGACTTTCGGTAATTAGATAATTTGGATAAGTTCCTGACACAGCAGAAGCATTATAAAGTTCATATTGATATTGAGATAAGTCTAACTCTTCTCCCGCATCAAAAACAAACATTACTTTTTCAAAACTTGCATAAAGTGCAAGATTTGTTGGATAATCTGGAATTGTAGAATCCTTAGGAATAGATATTAAAATTGATTCCGCTACATCAGAATAAGTATTGAGATCAGAGTTTTTTGCTCTAACTGTTACTAGATAATCTTTTCCGTGGTTTTAAATTTTCTATTTTCTTTTTTATTATTGCCATAGCTATCCAATCACAGTAATTACTCTAGTTAAAAGAAATGGACTTATTTCTTCAGAAGATAAAGTTAGATCTTGATCTAGTAAATAAGAATATTTATTTAGATTAATTCTACCATTTGAAGATAAAATATTCTTTTCAAAATCTGATTTAATTTCAAATACATATTTTCTATAAGATAAACTTGTAATTGAGTACACTTCATTTTCATCAGAGTTTTCTGAATCGTATAAATCAATTTCTTGCCAATCAATAACTACATCAGAAGATGGAGTGGCTTCTGAAGAAAGTCCTATGACTCTTAGTCTCATAATTCCATAGTCTGGACCTTTAGAACAAAATATTTTTAAACTTGGTCCAGTAAAACTTCCAATTGCAGTAGCTCCAGGTTTTTGAGAAATTCCATCTTTCCAATCTATATTATTATTTAAAAATGAAAGACTATATTTTTCAATATCTGTTGTTTGAACTTCATTATAATAGTCGTCATATTGAACAATAGAATATAAAAACTCTGATTCTATTTCATCTACAGCTTCATAATCTTCTATGTCTCCATTTGTTACTTTAGCTATATTCTTTATATTTTTTGTTTTGTAGTAAACAAAATATTGCTTTTGCAATTCTGTATCTTTATAGTGTTTTTCTGCTGTTTGAAAAAATAATCTATTATCATAGATATTGCTATTTACAGGCTGAAATGAATAATCATCATTAGATTTACTTTCATAAACAACTATAAAAGATCTTTCTTGCGACTCTTCAGACAAAGAAGTATTTATAACCTTGTCTATTCCAAGGTCATTAATATCTACAAATACCCAAGTATTAATTTCTATATCTTGGGATGGTAAAGGAAAATTTATTTTTCTTCTTACATTAGGATATTGATAATTAGAAGAAGTTATAGAACTTGAAGTGATCTCTCCATACTTTAAATATCTGAACCAAGCCATCAGTCTACCTCTGCGACTATTATTTCATAGTCTAATAATAAAGAATCATCACCAGTATTTATTGCCACTACAACATCTACAACTGGTATTCCTCCATCAATTATATCATTAATTAATGAATCTATTGATATAGAAAGTGGAGCTGGAACAATGCTTGTTACAGCAAGTCGTGCAGAATCGTAATCAATATCTGTTGATTTAATTTTTTGAGATCCGTCTAATCCATTGTGTGCATGTGTTGAAAGATGTACTCCGTCTATAGTAGAAGAGTTTTCTACAGATATGTTTCCAGTAATTGATCCACCATCTCTAAGCAAATACTGAGGGTGGTGATTTTCTGTTAGATTATCTAAACTGGCGTGATTTGAAATTAAATCACTTTCTATATTTATGTGATTTATTGAAGACTTAAATATAATTAAATATATATCATCTACTACATTTTTGGTAATTATTTTTTTTGGATTACCTTTAGCTGAAAGCTGAAATATGTAGTTTGAATATTTTCTTTTATCAGATATTGTAGAAATTACTTCATCAACTTTAGCGGTAATCATAGAATGCCTTTGAATCATGTCTGTTAAAATCATACCAAAGTTAGAATTCATTACATTAGTTGCGATTAAAAGTTCTTCTGTTAAAAAAGGTGCTACTGACGTAAAGCTAGTTGTATGATAATCCATCTCCATTGAATTAACTATTTTATTTCTAAAAGTAAGAGCTTGTTCTAAGTATCTAGAATAAAATATTTCTGAGTTATCTACCAAATCTCTTTTAATTGATTGCAAGATGCTATCTATTTCATCATTTACAGCATCTAATCTAATCGCAAAAAACGCTTGGAATTCAACGGCTTGCTTTTCAGTGACTTTATCCAATTCGGCAGTTGGGATTCCTTTTGGTATTGAGACGATTGTTTCTGTAATGCGCTGCGCGTAGTGTAGCGACATTTTTGCCCACGAATCGAGTTGTACACCAATTTGTTTTTGCGAGTCGTCTTCATAGTCCTCCCCGAACGAATCTATTAAAGTTTGTCTTATAAAATAAATTTCATTTAAAATATAATTTACTAATTCTCTTAAATCTAAAAGATACGAGAATACTGAGTGAGAAGATAATCTTTTATATTCTTTAACTAGTCTTTGTGAAGAAATAGATTTTGACCTAACGGCATACAAATACTCTTCAAAGGAAATATAGTCAGGATATAAACTATTCACCTCTTTAGTTGATTTTGTTTTACTAATTTTATTTATATATTCTGTTGTTATATCGTTAAATTTAACAACTTCTCTCCACAACATTTTGTGAGACTCTTCTAAATTTGGATCTTTGGTATAATCAATATTTATTTTATTCATTATTGAATCTATATTTTCTAAAAGTTTTCCATAAACAAATATAGATTCTTCAACTTGTTGTTTTATATAATTTAGTGGAACAGAATATTCTTCCCTAAGTGCATAGTCTGCTTTTGAAGGAACTAAACCAGCAAATTTTTCCTTTATTGTTGCTTGAACTTTTTTGTCTGGATCTTCAAAAAATGAGACATCACTATCTCCACCTTTGTAGGTTCCAGTTCTCTCATCAAAGAACTTTGAACCTCCAGCAAATACTGTCGAGTTATCTCCAAAATTTTGTTCTATATTATTTATACTCATTTTAACTAAAACATCCTTCTAGATATTTTACTTTGTGTTTTTTTTGTTCTAGAAAAACCATTTGGTTTCATAGCAGATGTTCTGTTTGAAACTAGGATTTTTGAATCCTTTTCTTCTTCATCTTCAACTGCTTTCTTTTTTGGTATAAAAAATGTGTTAGAAAAACTTTCTGTATTAGTTGCATAATTAGCTTTAGAAAACTCTCCATAGTTTTGAGTAATAGCTAATAGTGCCAACATCAGCGCATCATGAGCGTGATCCATTACAGAACCTGCGGCTTCAAAAACTGGTCTTCCAGTTTGAGTTGTTCTAACAACAACATAAGAAATTAATTGAAGATAAAGTTCTTCATCAATCTCTGGAAAAAGTATTGCTTCTCTTTCAAGATACTGTCTTAAGTTATCTACCATAAAAGGTTTCATTTCTTTTTTAACCAACATCTTGGTATAGGGATCTCTAATTTCTATTGATTCACCAAAAGCAACGCCTTTTACTTTTTCCTTTAATCCACTTCTTGGATCATCTATTCCTTTTTTGTGCAATAATTCTACTTGAACCTCTCCAAAACCTCTGTCGACATAAATGTGTTTTGGATTAAAAATTTCATTTAATTCAACAATTCTATCAACTGCTCTTGTAAGAGTGTATTCTGATTTTATTATTTCTTCACGGTATGCAACTCTTACTTTGTTTCTAAATCTTTCTTCTTCATAGTTATCTGCACAGGCTTCTACAACAACTATGTTTGTGCCAGCACCATATTTATCCCAGTCAACACCTATAGTGTGGAAACTTCTTGCTGAGATGATTTCTGGATTATAATTCCAAGATGGGGAAATAAAAGCTCTATCTACATATTTTCTTGGATAAACACCTTCAGAATCTTCTCCCCAGTCAGCTTCTATTTCGTGTCGATAACCAGATTCAGAATATTGTTCTCTAAATTCATCTTCTTGATCTTTACTAAAAAATGGATTGCAATATGAAGGAAACCAAAATTCTTTGAATCGATTACTGTTGCACCATTCCCAGAATCTTTCTCTTCTACCAGTTGGAGTGGAGGCGCCCATAAGAACTTTATCTGGTTGATCTTCTGCTGTCTTCTGCAACATTGCATACAGTGCATCGAGGTCATCTGCATGCATGTAGTCCATTTCGTCAAGAATAATAAGATGTGCTTCTTGACCACGAGCTACGTCAGATTTTCCGTCCAGATCTCATACCAGACGTAAAGAATCTAATTGTAGAACCATTTGAGAACTGAATCATAAATTGCGGTGATGTTACTTTTCTGGTTATAGAATTCATAACAATATCATTTTTGGCAGCGATTCTTAATATCTCTTGATAAATAAGTTCTACCTGAGTTTTCATTGGAGCAATAACTAGACATCTTCCATCTTTGTGCGTATAACTGTAATGCAAAAGATTAATTGCCATTGTAAAAGTCTTACCAAGACGACGACCAGCTCTTAGAACTTTTCTTAAAGATGGATGTCTTAAAATGAGAATTTGATAAACTCTTGGGTTAACTTTTAAAAAATGTTTTGCCCATACAACTGGATCTTTTGCAAGATGAATTTGCCTCTGATTTTCACCGCTAATTCCAACTTGCAATAATTCTTTATCTAGCTCAAAAGGTTCATCTATTAGAAGGGAAAGTTCTTCATTAGTTAAATCTCTATCAATAACTGGAGAGCCATCATTCCAGTTTAAATGAGATAGTTTATTTCTAAAAACCCATTCAATTCTATTAACTTGTTTAAATAACTCTGGATCTTGGTCCCTAAGAATTTCTAGAATTTCATCTCTAGGAAGTTCTGCTATTTTTTTTCTAAATTCTTTAGTTTTATCTAAAATCATAATTTAACCAAAATGTGCTGCCATCATAGATCCGCTCAGAACCCAACATAGAACGTGCATTTAATCTAGAGTTTTGTATTGCCATTACTCCTCTTGACCTTGATGTAGCTGCTGCTTCCGTATCCCTGTATCCCATTCCAAATGTTGGTTTAGAAAAACTTCCTTGTAAAGACTTTTCTGCGTCTCTAGCTAAGTTTATACCACTTTTAATTATTTCGCCACCCATTTTAGCTAAGTCATATACTAACATAGCTGTACCTATTGGAGAAGCAAATTTAAGAGCACTTGACGCTCCCCTGCTTGCCAATACAGATGCGCCATATTGTGAAGAGGCAAACTTTGCAACGCCGCCAACACCAAGCTCTTTAAATAAACCTTTTTCAAGAAGAGCCTGAGCACCTTCTCTGCCAATAAATTGAGCTCCTGACTTTCCTACTACACCACCTTTTCCAAGTGCAACGCGTGTATATTGAACTGCTCTTGTAGCTCCTTTTTGAGCAGATACAGATAAGCCTCCAGCATTTGCATAGCCCATAGCTCCACGTACAAATCCACCCATATATTGAGTACCTTGACCACCTAAGCTTGATACCAAGAGATTTCCTCTAACTCCAATATTTCGAGAAGCTAGTGCTGTTTCGGCAGCAGAGGGAGTGTATTTAGTTAATGAAGATACATAATCTTTTGCACTTAATCCACCTCTTTCAAAGGGGGTCATTGAGGCAGCTTTGCTGTAAGATATTCCGTTGAACAACTGGTCCAGCTTTTAACAAAGAAGGATTATTCATAGTGGCTAATCTATTAATAGTTCGGTCTATTTTTGTTAACTTCTTTGCTGCTCTTTCATTACCACCTAAAGCTTTTCTCTCAAGTCTATCGGACATTCCTCCAGCTCTGATCGCAGAAAATAAACCGGGCGCTAATATTGATTCACCTTCAGCAGCGCCTAATCTGTCAGCCATACCACCAAGTGCTCCAAATCTCATTTTACCTAAAGCTCTCACTCCACCAGCATAAGAATACTTTCCAGATTCAGCGGCACTAAAAACACTCAATGAGCTGAAGCGACGTAAAGCTCTAGGTCTCATTGTTAAGTTGTTTACTCGAGCTCCATAAACAAATGGATCCCTCATTGCACCTGCAGATGTTGCCAGTCCTCTTCTTTTACCAAATCTTGTAAATGCTCTATCGCTTACAGTTGGAGCATTTGCTCCCCTTGCAAAAGCACCATACTTTGCGGCTCTACCTTTAAGGAGCATTCTATCATCCATAAACCCGCGACCAGCGAGCATGGTTCTAGAGCCTCTGCCAGCATTAAATAAAATGCCAGCTGTTATTCCCGGCAGATTTTCCATCATGCGCATAGGAAGTGGAGCCACAGGCTCTTGGCCATATGGCATTTGCTGACCTGTAAATGGGTCTAATGGCATTAGTAACTACTCCTTGAGTTATGCATTCCTAAAACTATGTCTCCAGATGCATTAAGGGCTGCAGCGGTTGCAGAGGACCTATTTGTGTAAGGACTTTGTGAAAAAAAGTCTCTATTGGAGGCTACATAACCTGCAACGCCTGCTATTGGAGCAGCTGATCCAATTGCAGAACCAGCTATAGCACCAAGTAACCCGCCTGCAATTCTTCCTTTAGTGCCACCACCAGACATTCTTGCAGCTGCATAACCCAATCCAAGACCTACTGCACCACCAACAGCTCCAGAACCCATAACTGCACCTGCTCCTGTAGGGCCTACGTAATTAATTCTACCAAAATCTGTTGGAGCAGATGCCTGTAATAGGCCACCAGTAAAACCACCCATTGCAGAACCTAATATAAATCTACCAGATAGATTAGAGCCCAAAAAAGCTCTATCTGCATTAGGATCACCAAAGGCTGTTTCCATTGCCATTTCTCTACCAGATGACCCAATTCCAGAAAGTAATCCAGCTGTTGCTATTCCACCCAATGCTACGCGTGAGCCAATTTTTGATAATAAACCCATAATTAATTCCCAAATAGATGATTATACTTATTAGGTCCCATTTGAGTGTGACCTATTTTATTTCTATCAAGATTTCCAACTACTCCTGCTGTCACCAATGGATCTCTTCTATATGAATTTAATCCTGGATTTCTAATTATTGCTGGGTCACCAAAAGATGGACTATCCATTTCTTGTTGTTCCAGAGTTTCATCATATACTTTATTTTCTTGATAGTTTTTATACATATAGTAACCAACACCTGCGCCTATTAGACCTAGTGCTGTATTTCTTATACCAGTTTTATGTCCTACATAAAAATCAAGCATTTTATTAGGTTTCATGCCCATTTTAGATCTAGCAAGTCTTGTTCTTAATTGGGATTTAATTCCCTTTTCCTCTATTACTTGTGCAGCTGTATTCATTGCTTGTATTTGAGCGTCATCAGCTTGTTGCATAGAACCTAATCCTGCATAAGTTGCTGCAGTTGTATCTGTCATGCCTCCAACTTGAACTATATCCCCGACAACACCTATTGCCCTTCCTTCCATATTGGAGAGGGCGATTGCTTCGTTGTCTGGACTATATCCAAGTTTAGTTAGAGCATTTTTTAGTCTATCTGCGGTTTCGCCTTCTTCGTATGCGTAACCAAAACCTCCTTCTTCAAACTTAGACATTAATAAATCTATTCCAGCTTCTCTATCAATAGCTCCAGCTGTATCTTTTACAGATTCTAAACCTATCTTTGTATTTACTAATTTCATATTTGCTTCCAAGGAAGTGTCGGCAGAGCTCATAGAATTAACAGTGTTCATTATATGATCGTATATTCCACCAATAAATTGCTTTTTTTGATCTTTACTAATATCTGATCCAAGCTTCCAGAATAAGTTTGCCCTATTAGTTCCATCTGGAAGTTGTGCAAATGATAGAGAAAGATTTCCCATTCTAAAAGCATCTTCTTGACCAAATACATTTTTAGCGACTTCGTTTAGTGTTTCTGTTGGAATAAACATTCTATTAAAGAAATCTGGAGCTCCTTGTTCCAAACCTCTTATAACTCTAAATTCTTTTTGGGCTTTAAAATGAGAAACTCCAAATTCTGGAAGTAGATCTTGAACGTCTGCGTATTTTAGATTTTCTAACTGCTGGCTTAAAGCTTGTCTTGTGATATCATCAGTTGTAGTTCCTAATTGCTGAACTATATTATTTCTAGCTACGGTGGCATTTTGGCTGGTTGCCTCTGACATTACTGTACTAAAAATACTTGATCTAACATCCATAAATGAATATGCATTTCCAGTTCTATTTCTAGCTAATGCATAGTTTGATGCGGCATTCATCATTGCTGTTGGATCGGCACTAACTGGTAAACCATAATTTGATAGTCCAACTCCAAATGTTGAACCAACAGGAGATTTACCAGAAGCTATCCTTATCATGTCAGCCATTCCGACATTACCACCAAATTTTCTATAAGTTAAACCAATATTGTCCAATAAAGATTCTGCGGATATATCTCCTGTAGGCGCACCTTGTAAAATATTGTTTATTTGAAGCAATTCGTTTACTTGATGGGCTTGAGTATAATTGATTCCAAGACTAGAGATTCTTCTTCCATATTGATTTAAAGTATTGACACTTTTTCCTCCATAACCAATATCTATATTTTCTCTTCCAGATAGATCAATAGTTTGTTGTATTACTCTACTTGCACGTTGTTCATCAATATCCTGTGTACCTAATGCTGTACTAAACGTATAGTTTTCTGTCAATGGGTTAAATTTAAGTATTCCAGCTTCTTGACCTATAACCCCTTCTTCAAGATTTAAAACAACACCCCTTCTTCCAATTGCATCATTTCTTATATAGTCAAATATTGGTTGAGATATTTGGTCAACATCAGATATATCTGTTGTCAGTGTAACTGCTGAAGATCTTGCAATAGACTTTTGAGCTATTCGGACTTCTGCAGATCTGCCGGAAGTATCTTCAACTATGTTGAGTTGACCCGTTGTTATATAGTGAGCCATATATGACTGTAATGCAGAGTCAGTGTCAGCAACGTGCGTTCCCTGAAAGATAGCCTCAAATACTTGCTGTGCTCTAGTTGCACCACCTTGAGCTTCATCATAAAGCAGATCTAACAAATTTGTATTAAGCGAAATAGCTTCCATTGAAGCGTAGGGTGCTGATCCGCCGGCTTTAACCCTAGCTAAAAATTCTGGAGATATAATTAGTTCTCTAAACTTATTTAGCCTTGTTGCATCTCCTGGTGCCAATTGCGCTGCATCAAGCATTTCGTTTACTTGATTATTTAGATAAGCGCGGGAAAATTCCAAAGTATCTACTATTTTATCTTTTTGTCCCATAGCTTCATACAATCTTTTAAGAGCATCTTGTGCATTTTTATGATTTGAGAATCCAGGCATTTGCGACATTGTATCGCTCATCATACCTAGGTCAAAAAAAATATTATGGCCAGCTACTACGTCAGCATCAAGCAGATGATTTAAGTATCTTGTTGATTCATCCAAAAAATTTACTGGATCAGATACATTCTGTCCAGTTGATGTCCCCATTAGAAATTGGTTCATAGTTTGCGAAGAACCATTTCTTCCCATTACTGTTAGTCCTTGCATTTGTGGTGAAGCAAAGTTGACTGTTTCTTGAGTTGTTTTAGCTAAGCTTGGAGATTGTCCACCAGTCATTTCAAATATAGAAAACTGTCTAACCTGAGATCCTTGCAAAACAGATGTAGTTTCTACGTCTAAGGTTCTCACAGTTTTTCCAGCTAATAGATCTCCTAAATTTGTAGATGAAACTTGTTTTAGTTGTGCAAGTCCCATTAAATTACTAGCACCCACATTAAATGCAGCCATGCCAGTTGCATTTGGATCTACGTTAAAAATCATTCTATTGAGTACTGCCATCATTGGGTGCATTGCCCCGACCAACTCTACCAGTATCTACCTCATATCTAAATGCTCTTCTAAATAAGTTGGCTGACGGCAGTTCAACATTTGGTATTCCATACGCCTTAAACAACGATGGTAAGTTGAGGACGTCATCTCTAAATCTTGCCTCGAATTGTTTTCTTACATCTTTTGTAAGAACACTAAGATCTATTTTTCCACCTGATTTAAGAAAATTTAAATCTATTTTTCCAAGTCTAGATGTATCAAGATTATTTTCTAATGCTCTTATATAATCTTGTTGAAATCTTGAATATCTTTCCATGAACTCATCTGCTGTTCCAAAGCCTCTTTCAAAAGAAGCATCGGGAGATAAGCGACCTGCAGCTTCGGGGCTTTTAACTGCACCACTTATTACTCTACCAACTTGCGTTATTCTAGCTGAGAGTGCATCATTATTGATTATCATCTGATGGTGATTCCGGTTCTATTAACTGAGCTTCTATATATTCATCAACTTCATATATTCCAAGTTTTTGTTTAAGAACTTTTTCTCTTTGAGTTTCTATGGATTGAACTTTGTAAAGAATTTCCGATATTGCTTGAGCGCTATCAATCTGTATCTGCCCAGCTTTTGCTTTTGCTTCTCTAGTTGCAAGAAGCTGATTACGAAGTTCTTTTCTTCTTTTGTGCAATTTGTCTTCTAGTTCAACTGCTAAGTGTAATTCTTTTTTTAGAATAGGCTGACCATCTTGGTCTACACCAATAACATTTTCTTGTATAAAATGTTCTTTAGCTAGAAGTTTTGTTTTACGCAAGTATTGAACTTCTTGATCTACAAGATCTCTTACCATAGAAACTTCAACTAAGTTGTCTGACTGAACATCTAATTGTTCCATGTATTCAGAAGTAAATTGAGAAACCATTGACATTTCTATGGGACAAGGATTTCCTCTTGGTGCAAGGTTTTCTTTTAAGAGAGGGCATGTTTCTGCAAAGATGCATTTTGATGCTTCACATGTCATAGGAATTGAGGAAAACATAGCTGTTCTTGTTTTTTGTGGACGAACCATCTCAACAGCTTTTTCAATATCTGATTCAGACCAGTGGTCAGGAAAAAATAAATCTGGTCTTAAGGTTTCAAACTCTTTTAGGAAATTATTTTTATTATTAAACTTTTCTACATTAGACATTAAAATCTATCCATTCATTTTGGTATCTTCCATTCTCATGGAATTTTTCAATAACTGCACTTTTGCAAAAAGGACAAAAACTATCTCTATAAAAAATATTCTCGTCAAAATTATAATACTCGGAAACTAAAGATGTATTTGATTGACACCTTGGACAATTCATTGCATGTCTTCTAGAAGTTTCTTTAAGCCTTTCTGCAGCTTTTCTTGAACTTCTTGGTCCTGAGCCGCATTGACAAAAGTGCTAATTTCTTTAACTTCGTCAGCTGATAAGTAAGATGATATCTTATACCTTGCGCCCTTGCATATTTCACAATAATTTTCCCTTTGCTCAGAGAAGCATATACATTTTTCAATAACATCAAAATATTCTAAACAGTTTGCAATATCAAACCATTTGTTTTTAAAAAGCTTTTTTGTTTGTTCTTTATATGCTCTCAACTTATGTTGATCATTCGACAGAAGTGTTCCCATATCTAGGGAATTTTTCATAAGCTCATTTATACTTTTGTATAAAAAATTTGCTAGCTGAAAATCCCCTTTTTGATCTATATAGCTTTTCCAATCACTCATTACATATCACATCTTTCCTTAAAAATTATTACGCGTATCTTCCAGTTCCTCTTGGGGTTCTAGTTGAAGGTGCTCTATATCCGCCTCTTGAGCCATCTCTATTTTTATACATACCTACTCCTGCAAGAGGTGATGCCATTGCACCACGAATTAACACTCTTCTACCAGTTGAATAGTGAGATGCTGACATAGCAGCTTGTGCAGCTTTTTGAGATCTGCCAGCAATTGCACCGATTGAACCGCCCTGCCTTGCAGCTTGTGCGGCGGCAGCTTGTGCGGCGGCAGCAGCTTTTTTACTACCAAAGATTTTTCCAACACCTATTGTAGCTTGTTTTTTTAATCCTGCCATTATTAGTAATTCCTTATACCAGTTGGCCTGCCACTTGTCTTGGACACACCGCGACCTCTTCTGTTTTGCATTGCTCCAATACCTGCAACGCCTGCTCCACCAATCATTGCTGATTTACCTTTATTTTTCATAATATAATTTTGTGCGCTTCTCATTCTAGACGTAGCAGCTGCACCAGATGATGTACCAGTTTTTATACCTTTTATCCTACCAGCAATTTTTGCACCTATTCTTGCACCTGATTCAAATGAACTCATTATATATCCCTTTTTTGTAAAGCATTTATTTTATAGTAATCTTAACTTTCAATCGCTTTTACTTTTTTAGCTGGTTTTGAAACCTTCAGTTCAAAATCTTCGTTTTGATAATCAAAAATAAAGATACTGCCTTTAGGTATATTTGAATTAACTATAGACTTAGCGATCTTTGTTTCTATGTTTTCTCTTCTTATTTGAGAAAGACCTCTAGCACCTTTTATGGTGTCAATACCTTTGTCAATTAATCCATTGATAACATTTTCGTTATACTCAATTAGGTATCCTTTCTTTACAAGCTTTTCAGATATAACAGACATTTCTAGTTCTGCTATTTTTTCACAACTTGCGCGATTAAGATGATTGAATACAACTATTTTATCTAGTCTGTTAATAAACTCAGGTTTAAAATATTTTCTAATGGCATCTTGTGTATTTTTTTCAACCACTTCTCTTACTGGCATTGTCGTAGTTGAACTTTGGTAATTTACATTTTTATTAAAACCAGTTCCTGTACCTATGAGATTATTAACAGTTTTTTCATTACCTAAGTTTGTAGTAAGAATAATGATTGTATCTCTAAAGTCTATTTTCTCGCCCTTGCCATCTGTTACAAAACCTTCATCGAATATTGACAAGAATGTATTCCAAATATCAGGATGTGCTTTTTCTACTTCGTCAATAAGCACTACTGAATGAGGATTCTTTTTAATTTGATTGACAAGCTGACCGCCCTCGTCATGGCCAACGTACCCAGGAGGTGAACCAATTAGCTTTTGATTTTCGTGTTTATGTTGGAATTCTCCACAATCAATTCTTACCATTGGGTAATCTTCACCAAATAAATATTTATGCAGTGTTGCAGCTAGGTATGTTTTTCCTACACCAGAAGATCCAGCAAACAGGAAAACGCCAAGTGGTCTATTTTCATCGCTCAATCCTGCCTGTGACCTTAGGAGAGCTGAACATATAGAATCTACTGCTTCATCTTGTCCAATTATGTTAGATTTTAAATAATACTCTAAGCCAAGAAACTTTTGTTTTGTTATTTTTCTTGCGCCTTTAGCTCTAGAAGACCTAGCATCTCGAGAATGTTTATCCTTAACTTTTGATAAGATTCTTTGGATTTCCTGCAAACCAATATCTTGATCCATATCTAAATTTTGAGGAGCAGATGCATATGCAATTGCAACCCAGTAATCTATGTCTAAACCAGGATTTAGCATTACGCATCCGCGTATACAATGCCTCGATACATCTCTCAGCATCTGCTCTTGACATTAAACTTAGTGCTGAAGATATTTCTGATTTAAGATTAAAAATTACATACTGAAGTATTTTTCTTTTTCTATCTTTTTCATTTTTAGTATTTATTTGCGAAACAAAAGAATCAATTTCTTCTGGCTCAAGAACTTTATACTTAACATATACATTTAGGTCGGGGACATATATTTGATAAAGTTTCATACTGACCAACCTCTTCTATTTTTTATTTTTAGTTGCATATATACTATATAGAATAATATTAATATATATTATATATAACTAGTATATATTAACATATATGTATATAGTAATGGGGGTAGGGGGTAGGGGGTCACGTTCAAGCTTACTAGATTTCGTAGTTCCAGTCAAATGGTTTTTCAGAAGATGAACGATAATCCTCAATTGCTGGGTGTGGTTCCAAACATGGTCCGACTAAAACTCCAGTATCTCAACATATCTGCAGGTGTATGAAATCTTTTCTTTAACAAAAAAACCGCACGATAAAAATCTTCATTTAATTCGCTTTTGTGTTGCATTATTATGCCTTTCGTGTATACTCGTACACAATAATTATACCACTAACGGAAGGATTAAAGAAATGACAAAGCAAATCAAACCATCTATGCGATACCTTACACAACTTACCGAACTTCGTGAAAAAACACGTCAAGCAGCGTTGGGTCTTGATCCAGAATCACAATCAGAGCTTCGTTATGTTGAAGAGCAAATCATGAAAAAAATGCAAGAAGTACAAGATGCACTTGGTTTCAAGAAGACTGTGGTAAAATAGGTTCATGGAAGATTCAGAAGAATTCGAACTAGAACAACCACAAGAAAAAAAATCAAAAGACGACCCAGATGCCAAAGCGTTAGAAATTGCTATGGCACAACTTGAACGACAGTTTGGTTCTGGGTCAGTCATGCGACTTGGTAATTCTGAAGTACAACCATGGCCTGCAGTTCCAACTGGAGCTTTAACTCTTGACAACATACTTGGAATTGGTGGATTGCCACTTGGTCGTATTGTAGAAATTTATGGACCAGAATCTTCTGGCAAATCTACCATTGCGTTAACTATTGTAACTGAAGCTCAAAAGATGGGTTTGCGTTGTGCATACATCGATGCAGAACATGCATTGGATCCTGTATATATGCAAGCACTGGGCGTAGATCTTGATAGCCTAATTTTCTCTCAACCTGATTATGGCGAGCAGGCACTGGAAATAGTTGACCGTCTTGTTCGTACTGGTGGCATTGGCGTAGTAGTAATCGACTCTGTTGCTGCACTAATTCCTAAAGCAGAACTAGAAGGTGAGATGGAATCCATGCAAATGGGTGCACAGGCTCGTCTAATGGCCAAAGCAATGCGTAAGCTTACTGCACTAGCCTCAGAGAATAAATGCTTGTTACTGTTCATTAATCAGCTACGTAACAAGATTGGAGTTATGTTTGGTAACCCAGAAACAACTCCTGGTGGCATGGCACTCAAGTATGCTGCGTCTGTTCGTATTGACCTACGTAAAAAAGAAGATCTTAAGTCCAAAGATGGAAATGTCACTGGAGTTAAAGTTAAAGCTAAAGTTATTAAAAACAAAATGTCACCTCCGCTTAAACTAGCTGAGTTTGATATCATGTATGGGAAAGGAATAGATCAATATGGATGTCTCTTTGATGTGGGCCTGGACAAAGGCATATTTGCGCAGAAAGGGGCTTGGGTTTATTGTGAAGGAGAAAACTTTGCCCAAGGACGAGACAACGCTATCGAAAAGCTCAAAAGTCTCCCAGAGCTAATTGATAAAATTAAAGACGCATGAAAAAATTTGTTTCTAATCCTTGTGAGGATTGTTCAATCCCACCAAATCACATGTTAACAGACATTACTACTAAAGAATCACAAAACCAAAGATTCTCCATCAAATGTCGTGACTGTGGTGATTATTGGGAGCAAGATCATCTCGATCCAGAATAACCCGGCCCAACCCGCGTCTCAATTTTTCGCGCAGCTAATATTTTTTAATTTATTACTATAGAAATATCTATGGACTTTATACGTAAAATACTAGAGATGTTTTCTCAAGCCAATGGACAAGATTCCTATGGTTATGCTGACATGGGCGAAGGTGAAGAAATGGTTGTGACCATACATCCTCGAACAGATCGGTATGATTGTCTTTAATGTCTTTGACAAAGAAGAATGGGCTATGGTTCTAGATATATGTGAGATTACTGATAAACATCCTTCAGAGGTAGTTATGGATCTAGATCTAGAAGCTAATACTCGTACAATTATTGTAAATCCAAAAGACTTTATCTAAAATTCGCCCCAACAAATCATAATAAAAAGAACAACCCCCTCGGCTTTCGCTTTGGGGGTTGTTTTTATTTTCTAGGTTAGATTAAGTTAAGGCTTAGTATTCGTAAGCATAGTTATCGACATCATAGTCGTCATAGTTTGAATCATTATTATTTCCATAATAAGACTTGGCATACATGTGATCATCTGACTCTAGCCATTGTAGACAATCTGGGCATCTACGTACTGTAGCTAGCTCAGAATCATTGATGATGAACTCTGTTCCACATTTAGGGCAATCTACAAACATTTTCTGTTTTATCCTTTTCGTTACTCGGCATTAACTTGTATTAGGAATAGACACTATATCTACTGTTTTGGTATATGTCAACTTATAGGGGAAAGTTTTTTTTCTTGGGGCGATTTTGATTTAAAACATATATAAACTTTTATATACTTGTATAAATTCTTATATGGGAAAAATGTAGGGGAAAATTTTTGGAGGGTAAGGGTATTTGAACTTATATAAGCCTATATAAATTCATATATATTATAATAATAGGGGAAAAATTTTTAAGTGGGTAATAGTGAGTACTGTTGTGGTATTCAGACCTTTAACATGCCCACCCGGGTATGGGGTCTATAGTGGATGCGAGCCACTTAAAATATGCAGCACGTTACCTAACGTCGTCTATGGTAGTCATGCATAATAGTTATGTGTGCAAGTTGCTTTAAGGAGCAAACAATGATTACATCAAAGCAATTCAACATGTTGATGGAAGTGGTCAAGGCAGCAAAGGAAGGTCGTTACATGTACGGCAACGGTGCACAGTGGTTCATCGTTGACGAGTGCGGTCAGAAGCTGTACATCAACCACATCACTGGTGAGAAGCAGTTCATTCCCAACTACGAAGGCACTCCTCGTGTGGACATGCAGTTTGCAGAGAGCATGGAGCGTTGGCTGGCCAATGAAGAAGCAGAGCGTGCAGAAGAGAGCAACCTGCGCTACTCAGACGCCAAGGCATGGGTTGCCAAGGCAGCTAAGGAAGGCAGGCTGTTGTTCACCAATGGCAACCAGTGGTACATCCAGAACGCTGAATGGTCTGGATACGTCACAATTGTTGAGCTGGGCACACTTGCTGCTGAGGCAAGACTCTACCACATGAATCTCCATGCATCATGGAAGTACATGCGATTCAACGGCAACACCCGTCCTACCGTCACCATGAGCACTAAGCAGTACCTTGGTATTCAGGCCTAATTAAACAACACATATAGAAAGAGGATAATCGTGAAGAAGATTGCAATTATTGCTTTTACTTTTGCGGCAGTAATTAGTCTGGTTGGTTGCAGCAACCCGACTCCTGTGTGCAGTGGAGAAATCCACACTGTTCTCAGTGGTGACACGCTTGTTGCCATTGCACAGAAGCACTGTACAAAGAACATCGAAGCAGCTATCGATCAACTCGTTGATCAATACGGTGCAGAGATCCATCCTGGAGATCAGATCCAGCTTCCTGGTAACAAGTAATTAAATAATTAACTAAATAAAGAGAGGCCTCCTTTTGGGGGTCTCTCTTTTATGGGTAGCCATGTGGTTACCAAGCCGTACAACAATCCCGTTGTGCGCAATTGACAAACTCTAGGAGGAGTTATGTCAACATCCATATTGGAGAAGATGCGTGTCATCTTCACAAAACATGCTGTACTGCAGCATGAGGCACAGGCAGATCCAATTCTTTGGACCTTCCTGGACAACGGCTTAGGAATAGGCTCGTTTGTCTACAGCCTGTATACAAGGCGTGACCTTGTGGCAGGTGTGCCAGAACTTCGTGATCCTCAACTGTTATTGCAGATTGAGAACGAAGTTCAGTTCAGCAAGATGGGTCGTGGATCCATCTTTGCATGGGCTGGTGTGCAAGAGCATGCTAGCTTTAACGGACAAATTCGTCCGGTTATCCAGCTTTAATTAAAAGCTGAAGAAAAGGAAGGCTCCCTTCGGGGAGTCTTTCTTTTATGGGTAGCCAACAGGTTACTCAGTCATACATCATTCGGATGTATGCACAACGAAAGGAGACCGTCATGGGCCCCAATGGGGGCAACATCAACGGAACCTACAAGGAGCACTGCTTCAGACACGGACTAACTAATTTCTACTATGTAGAAGTTACACTTAGTCACGATGCTGCTGGAGAGCCTGACCGAACAGATGGTTGGGACCAGTGCGTTCTCTGCGCAACAGAAGACGAAGCCGAAGAAAGGCTTATGCGTCAACTGGATGAAGAGACCGAGTATTATGAAAGGCATCTTCCCGTCAAGTTTGACGATTGATATCTTTCAACCTGCCTGGCTTAACTGCCAGAAGAAAAGAGAAACCTCCTTCGGGGGGTTTTTCTTTTATGGGTAGGCCTTTGGTTACCTTAAGCTAAGAAAAATTACTTGAGCAAGAATTTAGTGACAACATCACAATAAAAAGCAGGGACTATATAGTTAAGGATAAATATAGCTGTTTTATGGGTAGGTCTCTAGCCTATCCGTTTGCTGTTGTCACGTATGGAGTATCTGGTTAGTTCTTAAAATATTTTTTTATGGGTAGACATAAGGTCACCCAATAAACTGGCATTGCCAGAGAAAGGACACTAACGTGTCAACAGTAAAGGAAAACAAAGAAAAGGGAATGCTTTCGCAGATCTTGCGGAAGTTCTTCAAGCGTGAGGGTGGTCGCAAGAACATCCTTGAAGTCATGCAGGATAACGGTGTCGATACCCGTGAGGGCACAGATTCTGGTTCTGGTGTTCGCATCAGCTGGAAGCGTGGAATCGACAGCCTGTCCTTCTTTAAGACAGACAAGAAGGGTCGACTCTTTGTTGGTCAGAAGTTCAGCTCCGTAACTACATGGGGCCTCAATTACAAGCTCAACAAGGGTAAATGGTCCATCATCAACAAAATTACCACAACACCTGCTGTTATTCAGGTCAACATCCGTCCAGCAAATGGCAAGCGTGGTGGTTGGCTCATCAACGTTCACAATCAGACTGCATTCTTTAAGGATGACAGGTTTGTATTTCGTTGCCGTTGGGCAAACTACTGGGCTAGCGATGCAATGATCGTTGCTGGTCTTGTCAGCAAATGTCAGAATGGGAAGTTGGGCAAGTCAGCTCTTCTCAGTGAAGTACTGGGTGATTATGAGCGCGTTGCCATGGTAATTGAAAACATCCAAGATTACCTAATCTGTTGCAATATGGACAAACTTCCATCACATGAAGAACGGATGGCAGCCAAGCGTTACGAAGAACTGGAAAAGAGTATCTTCCACCGTCAGTGGAGGAAGAGCTTCCCAATCACTTACTGATTGGAATAATAAAAGAGTTGATCCCTGGGAAACTGGGGATCTTCTCTTTATGGGTAGTTCTCAGGCCTCAAATAACTGAGGTTTGCGATTTTAACTACCTAAGCCCTCAAGGAGGGGGGCTTTGTCATGTCAGAAAACAACCAGAAAGGAGCAGGTATGTCCATCGTGACTTTCCTGCGTGGTGCATTCCGGTGCATCACTAACCACTTCCTCACGGAGGAAGAACAGGTCAAGTACGAGGAGTCGCTTGCGGCAAATCGTCCGATGACCCTCAGTAATGGGCTCCCCATTCATGCTGTTGAGATCGGTATGGACTGGCGGTACCCACTGCTTGAGAATAAGCTCAACGCACGAGGCAAGAAGTTCCGTGTCGCGATGATCAGCAACTCTGCATTGGCTACATTGGTCAGTGCTCGGCGCATCGACATCGATGATATGGTTGGTTCTTCCAACTTTGCGTGGGCAAACGCAACATCCACGTTCTTCATCAAGATCGATGGATATGATGGATTTGATCTGTCGTATCTTGGTATGATGGGGCTTGATGCAAAGAAGCTGCCAAAGCGCATGCAAGAGGTCACTCGTATCTCGGAGCTCAGCTCTTCGGGCAAGATGGGTGACTTGGACATCAACATTGTCAGTGGCAGGGTTCTGTTGCATGCTGATCTGGCCTACGATGGTCCGATCTTTATGCGCAAGAGCTTTGCATTGCGTGCAGCTAAGGGCAATAATAAGCTTCGTCAGCTCATTCACAAGGATGAGTTTGGTCCAGCAATTGCTCGTTTTATCACAGATAATGGTGAAATCAAAGGTCTTCTCCATATTGTGAGCGATGAGCAATTGGATAATGATGTTGTGGTGCATCAATCTGCACTCAAGCGAGAACTGCTCATGACAGATGGCTATTGGCACTTTGTTGCTTTCCGCATGAACCACCTCTACAAGAGTGTCTGGAACATGCAGACTGCGGTAAATAACCATAGCTGGTTGTACACTGAGGACAAGTTTTATCGTGACCTAAATGGCATGGTTGATGAGTTCAAGCAGACAATGGAGTCAGGTGAGATTCCTGAGTGGATCATGCTTCAAGAGCAGGACAACCATGATGATGAGGAAGTTAATCGTCATCAAGAGCATGTAACTGCTTACTGGCAAGAGCAGGCTCGCAAGTTGTCTAGTGTTCGCTGGCAGCAAGCAGGCTTTGGAGTGGATGCATCTGCAAGCGTTCTGTTGATGGCATTTGGTTCTATCAAGAATCAGATGAAAGCAGCACTACGCAACAACAGGATGTGGGTGCCAGTGACCAATGCATTCAGTGCAACGATCATCACGGCAGAAGCACTCCGTGACTTGGGTGGCTATGACATCGATACATTCATCGAGGAGAATTGCTTACATGGCAAAGTGTTCTTCGTGGAGAATGTTGGTCTTGTCATTCCGGCCAACCGGTTCATCGATACTGAGGAGCTGCACGACACCTGGGATCAGGACGGCGATGCGGCATCAGTGGAGAAGATCCTGCTGTGGAGCTCAGATCCAATCGTCACACAATTGCGTCGTACCTACAACGTGATTCCGTCTGACATGGATGTTCCATCAACACCTGAAGAAGCAATCGAGGCTTGTGTGGTGATCCGTTCACCAAACCAACCTGGTGGTTACAGCATTGAGTTGTACGACTCGGTGTCGATGCCATTCATGCGAGAAGCAGAGGTACCTGTAGTGGATTTGGCTGATACGCCAAGTTCGCTCACAGAGATGCTGAACTCCGTGAATTGCGGACAGGTGGTGTCAAACAAAACCTACACTGACAGGAAGTTCACTCGTGAGAACGCCAAACAGGCAATTCTCGCACAGATGGACAATCCTGGCATTGGGTCGTATGCAAATGCGATCATGGTCCACGCTTCGGTGTTTGGTGCATCAATGCCACAGAACCTTCCGTTCTCGGGCAATGACCTCATCGACATCACAGCACAGACTGCTGACAAAGATGCATTCGACATCATCAGTGATGGTGTGCAGGACATGTGGGAAGACATGGCAAACATGGATATGGAAGTTGATGAGTTCATCTTCCGGACTCGTGTTCCTAAGGCTGTTCAGGAAGATAACTCCTGGACCTTGGTCAAGGGGTCATGGTCTCGCATGCATGATGCATACGTGGCTGCAATCAAGGAAGTTGATGATGTCTTGAAGGCAAATACCTTCCGGATTCGTCAGCAATCAAACTTTGTGCGGTTCATGTGTGAGGAGATTCCGTCTCTTCCTGCTGGAACACAGGCATGGGCTAAGCAGTACTTCGGCAAGTATGAGGGACTGCTCAAGCGTTGTGATGTGGAGAACCAAATCCATGACAAGATGGATCGGTTCACGAAGTCCAACTTGGTTGCCAAGCGTTCGGATGATGTCAATGGCATCGTTCAGCAAATGGTTGACGAGCTGCGTCACACATCTCATCCTGGCAAGTATGCCATGGCTCTATACCGTTGGATTGTTGATCCGGCAATGACTCGCCAGAAGTACGGCGTGTCGGACCGCATCATGTTCCAAGGTGGAAAGCCTGGGCAGGAGACTGTGATGGACATCCTCATCGAAGGGCTCTTCGAGTCCTGACCTGCCTGACCAACTGAGGTCAGAAGAAGAGAGAGACCCTCGGGTAAAACCGGGGGTCTTTTTCTTATGGGTAGTACTCAGGCTACAGAACTGGGTCCCATCAACAAGAAAGGGGTAGGCGATGCCTACTTTTCGACTGAAGACAGAAGGCAAAATCATCGAGATCCCGAACGCCACCAGGTGGCAAATCGTGGAGATGATGAGGGAGCTCAACATTGGAGGAACCATCACGGAAGTGAAGGATTCTTCGATCAAGCCCACCAAGGTCACCGTTACCTGCGGGTACGGAACCCAGACCCACAAGTGGGAGACCACCAAGACAGAGGCAGTCAAGTTCAAGAACTGCTGCCCCGAACACAGGAGCAAGTAATGAAGTACTCGTTTTACAACGGACACTGCCGCATGTGCAATAGTAAAGTGGAGAAAGGTCCTGATACAAGCAGAATGCTTTGGTTTGCAGAAATCGAAGGCTTGGATATCACCTGTATCCCGTGCTATCAAGCAAGAACTGCCAACCGCAAGAAGGCAGCAAATAAGAGTGCAAAACAGAAGAAGTATCTCAACTTGTTCGACTGACGAACAATAAAATAAAGAGAGCCGTACATCCAGTACGGTTTCTCTTTTATGTGTAGGTCTCAAGCTTTAATTTATTATAATAGATTTTTAGTATGTGGATAGAATTTTTATTTTATGCGTAGGCATTTAGTTCTATTCTAAATCCCACTGCGGGGTTTTCTTAGGTCTCTGGTTACCAAAAAGTCGTGACCAGAGTTTCGTAGATAACTCGATAAAAATAGGGGTGCTTCGGCTTCCCAGACTGTCTTCTCCAAGATTACTTGGGGAAAATAGGGGGCTTATTGCTCCACAACCGCGTATGGACGGCCTCCATACACCGCAGCTCAAACAAAGGAGAGTGTCCCATGACACAGCTGCAAGCAATTATCCACAAGGTCGGCCCAATGCAGACCATCACCAATGCCCGCAAAGACGGTAGCGGAAGCTTTACCGTCAGCAAGGCTCCAATCACATTCCGGCCTTTCTCCGTGTCCGACAAGGGTAACCTCGTCATTGACTGGACCACGGCTTTGACCTGCTGGACCACCGACGAAGAGATCATCGCTTCTGCCAAGGAGTGCTGCTGGAACGCTGAAGGCGATCTCCTGCAGGCTGTCACGGTTGATGTTGAGATCGTCAACGAAGAGGGTCTTCGCCCGGTGACTTTCAAGCTCCAGTCCGGAGAAGTCCGTACCGAGAACCAAGCTGCCATTGAGTTTGCAAGCTCGCCTGAATGGGACTTCATTGCTCGTCCGGTTTCCACCGTGCGTGGTAACCTCGCAGAAGCCCGTGCTAAGGCTGGCCTTGCTGCCAAGCCCGCACCGGCCCCGGTCAACGCATCGGACAAGCCCTTCTAGGGCTACATTCCCCCCAAAGAGTCTCCCCTGTGTCGGGCTATTCTGTAGACGGATTGTCTACAACCCGGCACAGGGGATTACTTCTTTTTTTCGTAGAATTCTTTTTTGTTTTTAGTTCTTGCGTGACACCTCCCGGACGTGTGGGGTGGCTGGTCTTACCCTTTCTGCCGGCCATCCCACATAGTCTGGGATTCTAAATTTTTCACGTAGTTCCTTAGTAAAAATAGGGGAAAGGAGACCCACTATGTCCAACATGGACGAAAATTACATACTTGAAATGAAAGATGACCGTAAACAGGCATCTAAATACTCTGATCCTGAATGGATTGAAGAAAAAATGTTTGGAGAGGAATACCACTATGAAGAAAATGATTAAAACCATACATTGGATCTACGTCGGCTTTTTGCTAGGCGCAGCTTTCATGAATTACCTATCAGAAAATAAGGAGAATAATAATGACTACTAATGTTCAAGCTTTCATTGATGCCGGCGACATCTTCGACATCGCTGTTGATGAAGGACGATTACTCCATTTCAATGGGGGCCAAGCTCACATTTGGATGTGGAAGAACAGCAATACGGTACTTTCCATCGATTTCACTTCAGCAAACGCTCCCAAGATCGATGTCTCGCTTAATGCGCAATACATCCAAGATAACAAGCACAACTGTGCTCATTATCAAGAGCATTATAAAACTCAGTCCATGAAAGTATGGAACTACAACTTCTATAAAAATCAGGAGGAACAAAATGTCTAAACTAAAAGTAGCAGTTACAACTGTCTGCTTTGTCATTGGCTTGTACACTGGCAATAGACTTGTCACAAGGAGAAAATAAAATGAATGATAACATCATTTTAATTCTCTCCATGACTGTAATCATGGCATGTAACACACTTGCTGCGGTACTCTTGCTCGTTCAAGAGCATCGTCGCAAGTACTGGAAAGAAACCATTCGCTACGAACAAGGCAACTATCCCTACGATTGGAAACTGCAAGAAGCAGTTGACATTCTAAACGAAACGAACCAAGCAGCGTAAAATCCTACGTCTGACTTATTCGAAAATAGGGGAAAGGAGACCAATTGTTCGAATGGCTATTCGATTTAATTGCAGAATTAATTGATTCATTATTTGGCGAAAACTAAACAAAGGAGAAATTCAAAATGAAGCCGAAGAATCTCGCAGGGTCTGTAGGTAAATTCACAGGAAAAACCCTCAAAGTTTTGAAGGAAACACCTTCAAAGACCGGAAACAAGTTCTCAACCGCAAAGGAAGAGTTCGTCAATGGATTCCGGAATGAAATTCCTAACAAGGAAACCCAGAAAATAGGGGGAGTGGAAGCACTAACCCCTGAAGTAATTACAACCAACTCCAATATCACACAATAAGGACCATAAACATGAGTACACTTCAGAAAATCACAGCAGCAAACAACCTCACCAAGATTTCGGCAGAAGATGTCGATAACTTTGGTCGCAAGAGCACCAACACCACCCTCACGCTCAACAAGCGTGTCAAGGTGCCTGGTTCGCTCAATGGCATTCAGATTCCCACGTGGGCAACACTTCGGAATGCTGAATGGCACCGTATCACGGTTCGTGAGCACGATGTTGCTGCAACACCTAACCGCGAAGCACGCATCAGCCAAGTCGTTGGCCTTGCCTTCCGTAACATTCACATCGACATTGAGCTTGAGCTTGATGGCAAGATCGTGACCATGGAAGACTTCCTCTTCGGCTTGATCAAGGAAGACCTCCTTGCGCGACCAGACGATGCAACCGATGCAGAATTTGACGCACTCGTTCGTCAAAAGATGTACGACTGTGGCGTTCGTCTCAACGGTGGAATGAGCATGTTCCTTCAGCACATGGGTGCCAAAGAAGATGGCTTCCGTCACGCAGTTGAGCAGTTCAAGCTTGCCGGTGCACAAGACGACATTGAATCCGTCCGCATGTCACCACGATTCCATATCGCATACGACTTCAACAAGACAGACGCTCTCAAGGTTCTTTCCTTTGAGATGGTTCCTGCAGATCGCAGCCAGTCTGTAATGGGCAAGAAGTATGGTCATGGATTCATCGATTTGCCAGATGCAATCTTTGAAAACTTCAAGCGCGTATGGAGCCACAACACCATGATTCTGGGTCTGGAAGCAGAACTTCAAAAAGATGGTCTGTCGCAGGAACGCACCAAAGAAATTGCCACTGCAATCAAGAATGAGCGTACTATGGCAAATACCTTCTTCAACTCCATCTCAGGTGCAACACGTCGTCGTGATGCTTCTACTGGAGCTGAACTGGTAAAAATCGATGCACAAAACATCGGTTGTGGCCGTTGGAGCACACTCGTCGGAGACCAGCAAGTGGACTTCGATGTGTGGAGCAACTCGGATCGCAAGCCAAGCGAGTCCTTCGCAGCAAGCTCTGCTGCAATTGACACCACTCAGAAACCCTTCTAAGGTTTCTACGTCCTGAGCATGACGTCAAAAGGCTCACCCCCCGGGGATGTATTGGAATGTAAGTTAAAGATAGACACCCGCATACAACAATAGTTATATGCCATTCCGCTTAATAAGTCTATATATAACTTATAGTAGGTTCGAGTCCTACCGTCTCCACCATTAAAATCTTTTTTAGCTAATTCAATAACATCTCTATTATGTATGTCTGTATTCTATATATAGATATACATAATAGATTTTTTATTTTTAGTCCTTTGATCACCGAAAATTTTCGAGTAAGAATGGCATATAAATTATTTTTAATTTAGGCCTTAGATTACCGAAAATTAGGTGATCCCGGCAAGAAGCTTTCTGATTCTAATTGCCGGCCACAAAAAAGATCATAAATTGTTGATTGCTGAGTTGCATATTAATCCCATAGCATGTTATACTCTATACTTGTAAGGATATAAGACATAGTCTATATAAGGAGGATAACAAAGATGCCTCGGCAGCATCAGTCTAAATCTATGAAAAGAGTATTATCAGAATTGATAAGACTAGGTTTTGTAGTGGACCAACGTAAATCGGGATCCTATCGGATTATCCCTCCCTCAACTATAGGTGGCCCAATTTACACGACTCATGGCACGGAATCAGCTTTGCATCCAATGCGCCGTGACTTTAAAAAATATTATAATATAGAGATCCATATATAGATCTTGTATCCCCAGTGGGAGTATCCAGAACTCAGTTAGGTGGTGGCTGAGCCAGCAGGGTACTCCCACTCTCTTTATAGGGATACTTCTATATATATAGATACATACAATGTATCTCTCTATCTATATAGATAATAATAATACAGTCTCACTATAAGAATAGGTACAGTACAGCGTACATATCATGTACATCTGTGTACCCTATATAACTAATAATGTTATTAAAAATAAAAATACACTACCTTCTAGGGGGGCACCCATATGAAATAGATATGAAATAGATATGTTTCTAACTATTTAGGTGTTTACATAACACCAAATAACTACATAGTGGGGAGAAATGGGAGACAATGGGGATAGGTCTGACTAAGCACTCTATCCCCTCTATACATACTTACTTACTTCTATATATCTTCTATCTATATATAATTCTAAATAATGACTAACTAAAAATTCATTTTGCGGCGAAATTGTAAAGATTTTGCCCTGATAGCTCAGAGGATAGAGCAACGGACTTCTAATCCGCAGGTCGTAGGTTCGACTCCTACTCAGGGCACAATAATGATAACTAAAAATAGGGGAACTTATAGTTAACCCTTCATATACTTCTATACACACGAGGAGTTAAAATAACATGTCACTTCCGGCAAACTGGAAAGATTGCTACTTCATTCTCTACAAGCGTAACGAAGACGGCACTGTAGATTCTACATATACCAAACCTGTCATTCAAGCACAGCGTAAAACTGGAGAGCTTCTTGACTTCTATGGAGTCAGAGCATCTAAGTACGGAATTAAGGTTCCTTCCACTTCAGTGGGTTGGGCTATTATCCATGCTGTGGATGGTAGTCCAAAAACCATAATTTCCGGCGATCTCATTGAGCCAAAATCTAAGAGGATTTGGGAGCTTTCTGACGGACGCATTTTCTACATGCGTCGTGGAGCTACCAATATCTCTATTAATATCTCAATGTATCCAAAATCCTTTAAGTCTCTTTCTATCTGAAAATGAAAAGATTGACATTTACAGATGAAGAGATTAAAGTAATAGGCAATTCTCTAGAAGCTTATCTAGCTAGACAAAAGATGCTGCTTAAAGCAACATCAAAATCTCTAGATGAGGAAATTCTAAATATTGCCAATAATATTAATATATCCTCCAATATTCTTAACACCATCAAACTTAAGGATAACCAATGATACTTTCATTTGAGTTAAACAAAATCAGCTTTACAGCTGAAGGAACCTCAGGAGAAATCAATGCTTTTCTTGAGACTTTCGGTCAGATCAAGAATGTTGATATCCAAATCCGTAAGGATCTTGAGAATCAGCATTCTATCGTAAAGACCAGCAAGTTCAATAAGCCTGTTTCTTCTGAGCTTACCAAGCATCAAAGAGACTATGTTTCTTCGCTGTTTGTCTATCCTGCAAGCAATAAGACACCTGTTGGCAAGCCTGCTTACCTCATGTCGATTATTCTTGACGGCAAGCCCCGTACAGTTAAAGAGCTTCTTAAGCTTGGCAACTGCACATCTGCTTGCCTTCGTAACGTCATCAATCGTATGCGTGAATCAGGTTCTACAGTTGAGGTCACTGCACCCAACTTGAACTCTGACACCATCGTTCAGATGACCCAAATTACAGCAAGAAAGCTTACTCCTGCTGTACGCAAAAAGGCTGCACCAGCCTTGAAGCTCAACGCAGTTAACAGCCAGTTCAAAAATCTGACAATTTAATTGTCGGATCCCTGTAAGATCTGGGTACAGAATTACTCCTTTAATTCTGTATGAGTCTAATGTCTTCTTTCCCCAAATTACGACAGACTCCGCTAGATGGAAATCCCCCACGTACCCATCTTAGCGTCCAGACTTGCACGGACTTTTTTTAAAAAGGCAGGAGTCTATTCTACATGATGATCAAAGTCGAAAACGCTGAGTATCCATATGACTTTATGGAGGCTCCAGCTCCACCAATTCCTGACCATGTTCAGCCAATTTTGGATGTACATCATGGTCTATGGAATCGCGACAAATCTATTATATACAGGTCTAAAGAATATCAGGTATATCTTCCTTCACATGAAGGATACTCATCGGCAATATTGCCTAATGAAAATGGATATAACTTTCTTTGGATCACTCAAAACTTAAATAAAACATCGGGTGCTTCACTGGACATCATTCGAGCTCGATCCCAAGGTGATGATACTAGAATCACCTGGATCGTAGACAACTCTAATAATAAATTTTCTTATGTCGGATTGGTCCGAACAACGGACTATTTCGACGGTAAGAAATCAATTATTATTGAACGCTATGATGACCAATCAACCCATGTCTTGTACTCTACTGATCCTGCAAGGACCAGTAAACGCTCTTCAATTTAATTCAAAATTGTTGACAATCAAATATTATATACCTTGTACAGTTCATTGTACATATATAATATATGATTTGTAATGCTAACTTTACAAAAGTTAATTATATGCTATAATTATTCTTTGTAAAGGTAATAAATTTATATACCTTTATATACCAAAAACTACTATTAAAAAGGATATAAAATGCCAAAGCCAAGCAAAACGCCAGCCATTGAGAACTTTGTTTCTTCTAATGTTGGAAAGTCCTTTGCCACCAAAGAGATGTGTGATGAAATCGGCTGTTCACTGCCGACTCTTCTGAACTACATCAAGGCAAACCCTTCCAAGTTTTCTCAGGTTTCCTATGGAACTTACCTGATCAACACTGACGTCACGTCAACTACTACTCTTTCAGCATCATCTATGACTGATGAAGAGTGGGAAAATAATTAAATTTAACCATAATAATGGTACTATTTGTGTTATCGTCTATCGTGGACGATAAGCGCAGAGCTGTTTATTCAAAGGCCAAAGCCTATTTGAGTAAATAATAAAATATAATAGTTTGTGCGAAAGGATCATCAGATGCCAAAGAAAAAAAACTCTTTGCCAGAATCTGATAAAGATACAACTAACCTTCACTTGAAGGCTCTTGTTCTTATATCCAATCGCCTCGCAGAAGTTGCAGATGAAATTAAACTTTTGCGTGAGCATCTTGCTACAAACTCAAACAAGGAGAAATCCGCTGAATAAGCACTTGTTACACCACCAAAATAATGATAGAATAATCACCATGCCCGGAACATCTGGGCAGGGGGTAGAATCCCCTACGTAACAGTAATACTGTGAAGTCGGAGAGGCAAACCAACTGCCAACTTGTGACGGGCATCTCGTATGTGTCCGTACATCTTCGGTTTCGCAACCTGCGCGATGATAATGCTAGTCGGTCTATTGACTAGCAGAAACAGACGAAAGGAGCGAACACGATGCGCAAAATAGGACATGCACTGATAACCGCTATCTGTGCACTTACAATCATACAAATTCCAACTCCAGTTAAAGCTCAAGCTTGGAAACTTGTTAGCTTTAAAATGGGGGCAACAGTCAAGTACTGGGATCAAGTGGCTGCCTGTGAATCAGGTCAGTCACAAGACCAAGTTAATTGGCGTAAGGATGGTATGTTAGCAGGTGGGTTAAGAATAATGACCAATGGCAAACAAGGAGATGCTGACCAAGGAACTTGGGAGATGTATGGAGGAGAGCAATTTGCTTCTTCTCCTGATAAAGCTACCAAGTTCGAGCAGATCCTAATTGCTAATCGCATTGCTGTATTGGGATGGAAATCCCCACAAGGTAAGCGAACCAATCCTTTAGGATATAAAAACTGGTCATGTATTCGAACAAATAAACTAGACTCTTACTGGAAGACTACATATACAGTTAATCTGCCTACAGATGAAGCTAATTATTGTCCACGATTTGCAAAGTTATTTGCAAAATATGGACTTCCAGTACAGGTATTTTCCTACATTGCTTGGCGTGAATCTAGGTGTAATCCTGGAGCTATTAACGCCAAATGGAAAAATGGAAAAATAGTCTGGACGCTCAACCAGAATGGTACCTACGATAGTGGTCTACTACAGATCAATTCATCATGGTTTGGTACCCTCAAAAGAGAAACGGCACATGACTCAAAGGATCTTATGGATCCACAAGTCAATGCCTACTTTGCTAGCTGGATTCTACACAACACAACCTCTAGGTTGGGTAACTGGAGTGTAAGAACCTGGTAGTAATTAATAATAAAATATAATATAAAATTCTTAGAAAACAGGGGTTCCAATGGGATCCCTGTTTTTTAATTCAATAAAATATATTTTGCTAATTCCAAAATAGGGGAATCAATAGCCCTTTGTGCTAATTATAAAATAGTTTAATAAAGGAGAAAATAATGCTATTTCAAATGATGATTTTCTTGGCAA
>Ga0222714_10000045_pt1 | contig 148195 bp, 204 predicted proteins | sample C33_3DmetaG_FD_165048 | JGI IMG/M metagenome (GOLD analysis project Ga0222714, IMG submission 165048) | Estuarine water microbial communities from San Francisco Bay, California, United States - C33_3D | ecosystem: Environmental > Aquatic > Marine > Unclassified | place: USA: California... | reverse complement strand
GGATTTAATGGATTTATATTCGAGGGAAAGTTACCAGCTGTAGCAGTCATTTGTGTTTCTCCGTAGATGTATTATTATTTAGGTATCTTATTATTTAGGACTCAATAACTCCTCGATTTCGTGTCTCGAGAGAATACCGATGTTAATAAGTCTTTCGAAGTCCTCTCTTTGCCACTTCTCTACTGTAATTAAATGGTTAATTAAATCTTCGTCAGTTTTAAATACGTCTTGGCATACAGGACAGATCATTATATTTTCTCGCATATTTTAACGTGGCGTGATAGATTCCCTGCGTTCATCGTCTTACCACAGTGTGGGCAGGGATGTTTGATGAGTGCTTTTTTAGACAAAACTTTACGAATATTTATGTCTTTTGCAGGGTTGTTTTCTAACATAATTTCCCTACGTCTTTCTTTAAAAGCATCGGAAAGTTTAGCACCAGTCTTTCCTTTTTTATTAGTATTACCTTTTAACTTTTTAGATATCAGTTTTTTAGATTCTTCAGTGTGTGGCATAGCGTGGTAGGTGTTTCCTTGCATTACGGTTTTTCTATATTCTCTAAAGTCGTCAGAATGTTTATATCCAATAGTTCCATCACCACCTTTTGTAAGATTATACTGTGGAGTTAGTTTAGCAATCCAATCAATTTCTTTTTGCGTTAATTCTTCGTGGGTGTCCGCAGTATCTATTTGTTCAATGATAAAATTCTCTGCACCATACTTAGTGATAGCCTGTCCGAGTCCTTTACGATTAAACGTAGAGTGTAACTTGAACCTCTCCTCCATAGACTTCGTTGTGATGCCTACGTAGATTTTGTTATTGATTTGATTTGTTACTTTATAAACGATCATAATTCTATTTAGTAATCTCTAATCTTTGGTTGGAATATTGTCTAAAAAAGAGGGGGAACAAGTCCCCCTCTTTAACTTCGGTTACTACCGAAAGTCAGATTACATTAAATTGGCAACCTTGACCTTACGATAATAGTAGTTTTGACCTGCAGCCAAACCATTACCAGACCCATCAAGAGATGTGAAAGGATTCGCAACCATGCCGTATCTGGTCTTAAAGCCAATTTTGGGCTGGAAAGTAGCAGGATCAACTGCACGTACTAATTGTAGAGGTACATATGGGCAGTAGAACATACCAGCATCGAATGCTGAAGAGCCTTTGTAACCTACTAAGAAGTACTGTGAAGATGCTTGGTTCGCAGCATATGGATCAACATATACTTTGTAACGTCCATTTAGAACACCAGCGAAAGTAGTTGATGCTTCATCAACATTTAAGCTAGTATTTAAAGCTGGAGCGTAGTCAAGTACACCAGCCATAGCTAAAGCACTTGCAACATCTGATGAACAGATGATGAAGTTACCTTTACCACGACGAGTAGCTTGAGCGATAGCATTTGCTTCACGTTCGATTTGGAACAATAGTCCTTTGAATTTCTCAACAGACCAACGTCCATTAGCGTCTACGTCTAAGTCAAAAGTACCAGAAGCAGCAGTTCCTACAGCAGCACCTGTTTTAGCAGATGTGTAGATAGTTCTGATTACTTCTCTGTTGATCTCAGCAAGAATTTCTGTAGAAAGAATATTTGATAATTCTCCTTCAGCATCTAAGCCATGTACTGACTTAAGATCTTGCGCTAATTCAACAGTGTACTCTGCTTTAAGAGCACGTGACTTAGCAGTTACTGAAGTTTTCTCGATTGAGAAAGCCATTTCATTGAAAGTGCTTCCATCACCTAAACCTTCAGCAGCAGAAGTTGTCATACCTTCACCAGTAGTGTAAGTACCATCAACTGGGTTTGCACCAGCGTGAGTACCTGTACCAGAGAAGTCTGTGTCAGCTTCATTGAATAATGCTTCAGTACCACCTTGAGATGAGTATTTTGCTTTCATAGCAAAAATCAAACCAGTTGGCTGAGTCATTGGTTGTACACCACAAACGTCATAAGCGATCATTTGAGGAGCAGCACGACGTACTAATGAAATTAGTACTGGGTCGAATTTAGCAACACCACCAGCATCAGGTAATGCACCTGCAGCGTTACTGTGAGTAGCTTCGAAAAGTGCTTGCTTTTCTTCACGTAGAGATTTTTCTTGGTTCTCTAGAAGAACAGCAGTTACTTCTTTTCTATAGCTATCTTTAATTGGAGCAACGCCATCGTGTTCAAGGATGGGAGCCCATTTTTTTAGAAGATCTTTACGATCCATGATAGTTTCTCCTTAAGTTGAAAAAGTTAAATTAAGACTTACGTGACAGATTAAGCATTTCAGTATATTTCTTCATAGTAGGATCAACATATTTTTCCTCTTGAAGATTTGTTACTGGCTCATCTGAAACTACAGACTTAACATTAACACTAGTTGCCTTTTTAGCAAAGTAGTTTTCACGTATAGTTTTGACTTTCTTCGTAAATGAATCAACATCTTCGTAAGATAAGTCTTCGACTAACCCTTTAAACTTTTCAGCATCTGTTTCAGTCATTTCCTTTGCTTCGTTAGAAACAATCTCAGCACGTTTCATATCATTGATAGTGCCTGACATTTTAACATTTACTTCTGTCTGTTCGTTAAGTTTATTTGTAAGAGTATTTACTTGTTCTTGTAAATCGCCAAGTACATCGAATTTCTCTTCAGGAATATCGATATAATGCTCTTCAAATAGATTCTTAAGACCAGAAACAAAGTTCTCTAGGATTTCATTTTTCATACCAGATTCAAGGGCAATTTCATTTTGTTCAATCCACTGCTCAACTACGTAGTTGAGGTATCCATCAACTTTTTCAACAAGTCCCTCTTTAATCGCTTCCAATGATTTCTCATTTTCTGCTTTCAATTCTTCGGTTACTCGTGCAACTTCTTGTTTTACACGAGATACAACAACAGTTTCGAAAATGGTTTTAGCTTTAGCTTGGAACTCTTCTGAAAGTTCTTCGCCATTTAAAAGAGCCTTAACGTCATCAGATACGTCTACTGTGAATTCGTCTTCAGCAGTTTCTGTTTCTTCTTTCATTTTCTCTTTTTCGCCTTTTTTAAATTCGATAGGAGATTTTTTCTTATCTTCCTTATCGTCATCTTCATCTTCGTCTTCGTCGTCTTTTTTCATTTCTTCTTTGTCGTCATCTTCTTCGTCCTCGTCATCCTCTTCTTTCATAGGTTTCTTCTTAGACTCGTCGATCACTTCTTCTTCAGAAATGGAAATTTCTTCTTCTTTAGCAGGTTCTACAACTTCAGCAACTTCTTCTTGCTTTTCGTCTTCACCTACAGCCTCTTCTAGAGTAGCAGCAACTTCTTGTGCTTTTTTAGACTCTTCTAGAAGTTCAGCAATTTTTTGCTCGATTGACATTTTGTTTCTCCTTAACTAATGAGTTCTCATTATATTTAGTAATTATTGAATTTTACGCAGGAATTGTGCAAACGCATATGCTTTTGCCTCCTCCAATTGTTTAGAGGTTGCTTTCTGTATATTACGTTTGATAGCAGCAATATCTGCATCAATAAATTTTCCGTCAACGAATACCCACTCCTTGCCCTCCATAACTCCACGAACAAATGCATCTGGTGCACTTGGATCTGCTACAATATCTGCAGCAGTTGCTAGCATGAAGTCATCTTGAACAACTTGTGTTCCGTCTGACGTTGTTTTCAAAGAACCCATCCCTCTAGAAGACACACCGAGATTCGCACCCTCGTCAATAAGACTTTTTACAATCTTACCATATGGTGTATCCATAATTTTTGCCTTGCCGACAAAGTTACTGCCTTCAAGTCTCAACTCTTTGATCATGTGCGAAACACGATCTAGATTAATCGATGGAGTATCAGGATGTCCTAATTCTCCGTATGCACGATTTTTATTAATATACTCAGAAGTGTAACGTCCTACCTCTTTTTGCATAACTTCCAAAGGATAGCTACGTCCATTTCTGTTTTTCATTTCTGCTTGAAGGAATACACCTTCAATGAAATAATTCTTTTCTTTACCGACTGGTGCTTCGACCAAGTATTTAACTTCTTCGGTATGTTCTCTAATCAGTTTCATAATTGTTTACGCTCCGACAGTTGTAGTATCGTCGTAGGAACCGTAAATCTCAGTTTCTACTGGACTGTTATATCCAGATACTTTTTTAAGTTCTAAAACTACCATACCTGCGCCACCGAATGTTACTGTAATATCTTGATCTTCTTGATCGTTAATATTCCACCAAGTTTCTTCAACCCATCCGTTGCCATATAAATGTGCAACTGTTACACTATTACGTGTAATCTTAACATCCGAACCAGTCGAGTATAGTACTCTACCGATGTGCACTTTAGCAGTGCCAGTTTGAGTCTCGTTAGTAGCAAGTAAGTCTGCCGAAATATCGACAGTGTCGTTATCTGCAGCAGCAGTGGCAACAACTCTAACCATTGCTTTATTATGTGATTTTGACAATATTGTTGTCGTTGCAGCCATTTAAATTACTCCTCTTAATACAGCCATGAAGTTTGTTTTATTCTCACGCATGTAAGTAACAACTTCATTTTTATTCTTCAAATAATTATTTAGTAGTTCCTGTGTCCCAACATCAATTGCTATCTTAGTGTTGTCTTCAAGAACATACTCTATTTTATTTGCAAATGTAGATAACTGTGATTTCTTAATCTCGGTAATCACTGGATCTACAGAAAAAGTGCCAGAAGAAGCAAGTTCGAGGTATGATTCTATTAAAGTATCTTTAACCTTATCCACATTATGGTATTGTTTAATGTAGTTTGCTACTTTTGTACTAGGTATATCCGTATCAATACTTTCTATAATTTTATTGTTATAAACGTATTTTCGTATAAACTTTCGTGCTTCTTCTAGCGATCTAAACTCTTCTTCTAACTTTACTCCGTCGATCGCAACGGAAAAATCTTTAAAGACACAAACAGTTTTGCCATAGCAAATGAAACGATCAGCAATATTAGATTGCTCTCGTATTGTCTGCGTAAATTGACAAAACCCTTTTGACATAGTTGTTATGCCTTCTCATCTGTTTGAGTCTCTACCTGTGCTTGTGAAGCAGTAACTTCTGGTTCAGCAACCACATCTTTGTTCTTAAACATCATTTGCGCAACGTCTTTACGAATAGAATCTAGTTTATCGCTAACTTTTGCAGCCATACCAGCATTAAAACTGTTTTCAATTTCAATACTGTTACCAGAATCAATTGCGTCAATGAGTGATCTAATACTACTCATCAGTATTCTCCTTCATTTTATCTTCAACTTCTTGTTCATCTTGTTTGTTTTCATCAGTCTCAGCAGTTTGTGCACCCTGCATATCTTCGATCTCATCTTTTTCATCCACAATCTGTTTATCGATTTCTTTAATATCGTCCTCAGATTGTCTTAAGATATTTTTACGAGCCCAGTCAATAGAGTAATACTTACCAATATACTGTTCCATCTGTTGTAGCATATTAATACGTTGTTGCAAAATCTCATTATCTTTGATCTCAGCATAAAAATTATCTTTCAAGAAGTCGAATCGAATATCACTAGAATATTCATCCCAGTCTTCAGCTGACATAACACCCTTAACAATACATTGCACTCTAAGGATATCTAAAAACAACTGACTAAATTTACGTCTTAAACGATCAATAAACTTAGAAAACTTAACTTCGTCTCTCGTAATTTCGCTTGCTCTTCCTAAAGTAAAACCTGTTTCAGAAACAAGTCTAGTCATAGGAACATTCAATGATTGATATAACTTACGTTGGAAATACTGAATATCAGCAATCTCACCTAAGTTCTGTCCACCTTGTAAAGTAGTAATCTCTGTACCCTTACCACCCTCTCTACGAGGCATCCAAAAATCTTCCATCATTGAAAGATGTTTACGATCATCTCGGACTTCACCAGTCGTTGCGTCGTAAACTACTTTATTACGAAACTTATTCATAATATCATTGACGTATTGTTCAGCCTTAATCTTCGGCATATTACCTACATCAATGTAAAAAATTCTACGCTCTGGAGCACGAGAAATACGATAGATAACTACCGCATCTTCAATCATCTTTAACTGATTGACTGGCTTAATTGCTTTGTGCAAATAAGACAGTGTCATATTAGACGACTGATCAATGTTCCCAGATGGGCAGAATACTACTGAATCTAAACTTAACTTCACACCTTGTGAAGTCGCATCAGTAATACCCTTGTCATTGTAAATGTAGTATTCTTCTACTTCTTTTACAACTTCAACACCTTGCGCATTCTTTTCTTTTTTAACGTTTTTGATCTTACGTATCTTACGTGGATCAATGTAACGAGTTTCAGCGATACCTGCTTTCAGACGTTTCTCGTCTAGTAGTAGATGGAAGTATAAACGACCATCTACATACCAAGTACGAAATAAGTCATGCCCTCTGGCATCGAAATCTAATAACTTGTAGACCTCATAAAATTCGTCACGTATTTTGTTTTTAATGCCTTCTGATAATTCAACATCATCTAGAACAATGTCTACTGATGGTGCATCATCTTCTGCAACTACAGCTTCATTTACGATATCTTCAATTGCATTATCGCAATCTGGATATTGAGCGACTTCACGATATCTTTTAATAAGATCGTTCTCGCCACGTATTGAAGCGTCTAGATCAAGTGTGACACCGTAGTAAGCTGATACATCAGTAAGTACTGTTGAACCATCATCTTGACTCGGTTGAACTACTGAAGGAATATCCTTTTGTAGTTTTTTCTTGATCTCAAAACCAAATAACTCCATTACAACTCCTCAATTATTATTTAATTATTAGATGTTGATTGGGAAAGATCCGATCGGAGTATCGATCGAAACGTTCACGCCAACACCAGTAGATGTAGCAGTATCACTCTCAAAGTAGTTGAACTGGAACTCTACGTCAAAAGTCTCAAGTGCGTTAGTAGTATCGTAATCTAATTGGACTGGTCCAATAGAGATCGGATATGCGTCAACAAACTTGTAAGACTTCACAATTGCACCATTACGATCCAATTGTCTTACATTCATGTCTACTTGGTAATCATTTGGATTTACACGACCATTTGTAGTTGTGTAATTTTGAATACCATTTGACCATCTTTCCATTGCGTTACGAATGTTAAAGCTAGTGTCATTGTAGATAGCAACTGTCCAAGTAGCAAAAGTACGCTCACCTGCAAAGTTTACTGCACGACCACGATATTGAACTGCTAAGTTCTCAATAGTAGATGCAGGTAACTGTGCTGATTTACATAAAAATTGCCCTTGTGCTGCTGCCACGATACCAGCTGTGACGTAACCTGGAAAGGATAACTCAACACGGAACTGATTGGGTCTTGCGCCCCCACCAATCAAGTGTGCTTTAAAATCTGCAATATTTGCCATTTTATTTTTCTCCTATCCTTCTATTTATCCACCAATTTCATCGAAGTTTACACCACTACGAGCAGCAACGAATGTAAGGTTGATGAAGTTGATTGAACGATTTGGTTTAATAAAGATATCAGCAGCAAACTCGTTGCGATCGATAACTTCTGATGTGTTGTTTGTTTCGTCACAAACTACACGGAAGTCAGTTACACCACGACGTCCTTGAACATCTCTTAAGAAAGGTTCAACTGCGTTTTTAAACTGTTGACGAGTAAATGCATCATTGAATTCAAACAACTGTGCTTTTGCAGCAATAGCAATTGCTTTTTCTAGAACGATGAATAAACGTCTAACGTTAATACGATCAAATGCACTAGGAGCATTCAATAGAGTTTTATCACCAAACAACTGAGTGCCTTGTCCTGGGAATGTTACCACAGGGTTTACACCAGCTTGATACAATGTATCACGTTCAGTTTTATTTGGACTGAAAGCTAGTTTAACTACATTTTTGATTTGACCACGTGAAGCACCAGCAGGTGAATACCATGGATCTTGAGCGTAATCAGTACGAGCACATAGACCAGCTACGTCACCATTTAATGGAACATATCTGTATTTGTCATTGTATCTGTCGTATTGATACTTAGAACCAGTATCACAAACTGCGTAAGAAGTAGATGGTAATGCATTACGGTAAGTAATTATATCAGCTACAGCAGTAGAACTAGCAGTAGTGATTACATCACCTGTAGAAGTTTCTGGTGAAGCGAATACCATACAGTCTTTACGAACTTCAGCGATATTGTTAATTGCGTAAGTTGAGTTAACTGCACTTGCTTTACCCATCATTACTAATGAGATGTCATATAACTCATCATTAGCAAATAGTGCTAAGCCATCTTGGATGTCACCAGCAGTGATTGCTGAATAACCATCAACACCACCAGTCATAGATGCAGTAACTACAGCAGCCATATCATCGTATGCTCCAGCAGAAACAGCAGCACCCCATGCTAAAGCAGAACTATTACCTGCTCCAGTAGGATGATCCATCCACCAAACATATCTTGATTGACTGTTGATTACGTCTTTGTAGTAATTATTTGATCCGTCAAATTTCTTTGCACCTGATGCTTTAGAAACGTGTGCGAATTTTTCTAGAATAGTGCCAGCAACGCCAGTAAATGCGCCATCTTCGTCAATGACGATTACGTGCACTTCATCGTTTGTAGCATTATTTTGAGTCGCCCAAGCAGAAGTGCTAGGAGCACGTTCGAATTCATCTTTGTAAACCCAAGTCGCATGCGTTGAAGCATCCGACATTGAAACTTTTAATGAATTACCACGAGTACCAGCCCATTTTGCTGCGAACTCACCGACGCTAGCAGCACCATTTGAATAGGTTGCTACATAATCGTCAGCATTTTTGATTTTAACTGCAGTACCAGAAACAACAGCGTTTTTTGCATCTGTGGAATCTGCACGTACTACTAATAAGTTATTTGCATAAGATAGGAAGTTTGCTGCAGTGAAGAAAGATTCAAAGTTATTATCGTCAGGTGATCCGAAACGTTCTACTAGATTGTTTTCTGAAACGATCTGTACTACGTCGTCAATTGGACCCCATCCGAACTTACCTACGAAAGCACCAGCTGATGTTGCAACAGCAGGTACGATTGTAGAGAAATCTTTCTCTTTTACAACTACTCCAGGACTAAGTTGGAATGCCATTTTAATTCTCCTTATTACATGGACATGTTATGATGATGCTGAGGAGCACATTCATACGTTATATTTATGAAAATCAAGTTTTCAGGATTAGAAGTTGAGCAATTTCTTGTCATCATGCTCGCTCGTTCCATCGTCATAAAACCCAAAGGGAGTCAGTTCGTCTTCGATCTGCTTCATTTGGCTCTCATACATCTCCTGTCGTAGATTAACGTCGTTGTAATCCTTAAAGTAGGGATCCGAAGTCAACCATCCGAACAATACTAATGTCATTGCAAGATCGTCATGATAGCCCTCGTCGGCTGCAAACGATCCTCGTTTTTCTATAAATGTTGATAATTCACTTATAATATCAACATCTTGAACTAGAAGTTTCTTCTCTTCTATCAATTGTTTCAACTGAGAACAACCTATCCTCTTAACTCTTTTGTCGGTTATTACTCCCAATTGCGAATTACTGCTTCCAAAACCACTAGAGATTCTCTGTCCTTTTGAAGTTTTAGAAACAAAAATCATATTTTCGTATTCTATCTCATTATATAGGATATATGCTACTTGGTCGCTAATGTTCACCTCAATCAACACAAATGCCATATTATATTCCTTTGCTACCTTTGCAATAATGCTAGGAAAGAGCATTGGACTTACTTTATTACTTCGGTACTTCGCTACGACTTCAAAAGGTACTTTCGTAGTATCAATTACCGTAAACGCAGAATAGTCACCATTTAAACCTTTGCTGACGTCTGCAACAATGTAATATATGTTACGTTCTTTTGGCTCAGCAAGAATGTCTAGACCATCCATTTGTTTGATAAATGCTTTTGGAGCCATTTGCCCTAAAGCATTACCATTGATTAAAGTTAAACTAGAACCAAGAAACTGACATAATACTTCTTGGTTAAACTTTAATTCACCTAACAGAGATCTCTGTTGCTCAGCCCACTTTTCATCTCTTCCAGGAATCTTATTGTAAGGAATGAATAGTGTCTTAAATCCGTTTAATCCTTGTTCCGCATCACTCCAAAACTTCCAGAAGTGATTATACCCCATAGGCGTAGAACTTAACAAAATCTTGGTAGTTTCACCAGCAGAAATTGTAGGATATACTGAAGTAAAAAACTCATCAGCAATCGTATTCGGAATAATTGCAGCCTCATCCACATATAGCCAGTTAACTGACTTACCACGAATAGCAGAACTAGAAGTAGCAGCAGTAAATACCTTACTACCATTTTCTAATTCAATGTCACCCTTATTCCAAGTTGTAACACCTTGTTGTAACCATTGAGGTAGATGCTCATACATTAATTGATAACGACTTAAAACTTCTCTTGCTGCAGTTGCTTTGTTGGCAAGAACAGCCACAGTCACGTTATCATTAAAAATTGTATAATGTAATATGCATGCAGCAGAGGTAATCGTTTTACCCTGCTGTCTACCTTCCATGAGAATCACTTTACGACTCTCAGTAATTAATTTTACTTTTTCTCTTTGACAATCATATAACTTAAAGGGAACTAAACCTTTATCAAGAGATACAATTTGACAGTAGTTCTCAATAAAGTAAATTGGATTGCCTTTACATTTAATGTATTCTTTAACCTGCTCAGGTGTATATTGAACAGGGACACCAGATGCTTTTAAGTTATAGTTTGCATTATAAAATTGAGCCACTTATTCATCCTAGTTTAGACTACAACAATGTTACCTAACATTGATCCTGGATTTGATTTAGATCTATATTTAAATGCATTTCCTGGAGTAGCGTTTTGTGGTATTTTAAATAAAATATATTCGTCTTGGTCTGCTTCGTTACGCACTGCACCAGTTGAAGAAATATAATCAGCAGCAGGTTGCGCATTGGATGAATCTAAAATCTCTACGACTTCAGATGGAATTAAATTTTTAAATCTGTAAGTATGTCCACGATATACGTAGATGTCTGGATCGGCAACACCAGCTGTTGGGAAACCATCTCCATAAACTGTATAGTCAGTTGGACCAGCACCACCAAATTGATAGTAAGGATAAGTCCATACTTCACCAGTTTGATCGTTTACTTTATGCATTGCAGCAGTAATTGTCATTTCTGACGTTGATGCTGAACTTAATGTAATACCAGTACCTTGTGTAACAGTAATATCATCAATAGTAGCATTAGAACCTGTTAGACGTAAAGTCTTTGTACCAGCTACAATTGATTCAACTGAAACGTTGTAAGTTGTATTTGAAACTGTGTTTGTAAAAGTAATTTCGCTATCGGTTGTACGTACAATAGTTAAACCAGTTCCAGGAACCAGTAATACATCATCCGTAGTAGCATCGCTACCTGAAAGACGAATGTTTACTCCACCTGCATCAGTTTCTGCACTGACAGCGTAAGTTGTGTTTGTGTTAATGTCTGATGATGGAACATAATTTGTTCCGTCATATTTTAGAACTTGTCCAGTAGTATTACCTGTGTCTGGAATAGCGATTTTAACAGAACCAGTTGCTGAAGTTCCTGCACCTAAAGCAAGGTAAAGATCATCAAAGTTATCCTGTATCTTATCGCCACCAATACGCAGAGTATCCCCTGTGCCATCGTTGGGCGTAAGTCCAATATTAAGTACCTGTTTTGCCATTTATTATCTCCTATGAATCTGCTTTAAAGGTTGCAGTCCATCCATTATCGGTTATCTCAAAGTTATTTAGGTTTCCTCTTGATTCATGTTGTTCGTCTGGATTACCTAAGTCTACTAATGTTTTTGTTATAACTTTTCCACTATCGTCTGCACCTGCAAATAGATTAATTTTCAAAGTAAAGTTTAGTGTCCAAGTAACAAATCTTCTTATTTCAAATGTTCCATCGTAGTCATCTACAAATGAGACACTGTTTAAAATCACTGGCACATCAGTTACAATATCTAAAGGACTTCTCATTCCTTGAACAGACATTGTAAACTCTGGTGTAAAATACGGAACGATTTGCTCAACAATTTGTAAACCATCTTCCGTAGTCTTAGTCAATGCATATAACGCAATATCAATGTTATATGGCACTGGTGCCCAAATTTTATCTCTACCAGTAGTCGTGCTTTTTTGAATAGATGCTAATCTATTTAAACGACGTAATGGATCGTAACTCATACCAGTCATTTCAAAAGAAAGACGAGGTAAAGTAGTGTAGGTGATTCCGTCATCTAAATTAGGATCTTGTTCTACACGTTGAATCCACTTTTCTTTTGGAGCATATGCAATTGGTACTGCAATCTCTTGCTCTACTTGTCCAGTAGAATCTTTAATTCTTTGTATCTTGATGTCCGAAAACATCTTGCCGAAACCAACAATAACGTTTCTTATAGTTTCGTGATAAAATGGTGCATGGTTTAACATTAAAAGTCTCCAAACGGATTATCTTCAGACCATGCCACACGTTTACCATCGTGAGTACGCTCAACTTTAAGAGCAGTATTGTCAGCATAACCACCCTGTGCATCTATATTTAGGTCAATCTCCGCAGTCGCTGTAGCTTGTATCAAATCGTTCGGAGCAGAGATAGTAACTGTTGCACTTGTATATCCACTTCCAGGATTTGTTACAACAATCGCTTCAATAATACCAGTTGAAGAAATAGTCGCAGTTGCTGTTGCACCTGAACCAGTTCCACCAATCGTTACTGTCGTACCAGTTTTATAGAATCTTCCAGCATTAACAATCGAAATAGTTCCAATTGTATCGCCAACAAGATTCGCTGTTGCTGTAGCCTGTGTGCCTGTCGGAGCCGAAATGGTTAGCGTTGGTGCAGATTTATATCCTGAACCTGTCGCTGTCAAATTAACTCCATTAATCTTACCTGAATTAATCAACGTATCTATTGTTAAAGTACCAGTTGCTGCAGTTTTAAAATCACCACCAGTAAATGTTAATGTTGGTGTAGTAGTATAACCTTTACCTACATTGGTAACAGTAATACTATCAACAAACATAGCATTTGTTCTAGTAGGATCTGTCGTAAACGTTTTCAATGTTTCAAACGCATCAATCTCAGCAATACCTGTATCGATCTTCTCACTAGCATACTGGAACAATTCAACTTGTAATTTATAAACGTATAACTTTCCTAATTGATAAAAAGGATCTTGATGTTGAACAAACTTAATTTCAAACAAACCTTTAGTCAATGGAAAGTAAAGTAAATCTCCCTCGTTTGGACGATTAGGAACAAATGTATTTCCGTATTGTCCAACTAACTGTTGCCATCTACGACGACTTACAGTGAGGTTTGCGGATTGTTCCATAAACAATCCAAACTTTTGTAAAAATGGACCTTGTCCATCGAATTGAGAAACGTTCTCAAAATACATTTCGATAGGATAAGCATTAATAAATTTGCTTAGCGTATCCTCGCCAAGAATAATATCTTTATTTACATACTGTCTTGGTAGGTAATATAAAGTTTGTCCATAAATTGAAAGACTTTCAATGATTAAGTCTTCCAATAAATTCTGTTCGGAGGTGTTTCCCTGTCCGATGTAAGTATTACGTCCTGACATCGTTTACCCCACAAAAAATTCTAATGGTGCTGCCTTACCTGTTAATTCATCTTCTAAAGCATTTTTCTCATTCATTGCTTCGTTGTATATACCATCGCCATCGATAGATACACCACCTGGAAGAGATAAACCACTAAACTTTTTAAGGTTTGCTCCCCATTGCATTTTGAATAATGCTGTTACATATTTCTTTAGCCATGGTTCATTATACACTCTATTGAATGTAGCTGGATCCATTGCTTTATATGTATCAACTAAAATGTAATCTCCTACTTGTGCTTCAAATCCCCAATCCATATCAATGTATAAACGATTTGATAGACGATTGAAACGATACAATACTGCACCATTTAATAGAGTATCTAACATTTGTAGATGATTCATTACAGTCGTATAATAAACAACTGAAGTGGCAGTTAAATCATAAAGATCATTTAATCTTAATTGATACTGTAAATCAAAAATGTTCTTCATAGTAGAAGAACCAGAGTATAAAGAAAATACTTTATTAACACCATAAGTGCTATCTGGAATTGGAATGTAACGATTCTCAATATCACCTAAAGTAATACTTCCAATAATCGCAGTTGCAGCAGATGAAGCACCAACGACAGTTTCGCCAACTACGAAAGGTGCTTTTTCTTTTAAATTGTTTGTAATTTTTCTAGAGTAATCGTACTGTAGAGTAGTAGCAGTTCTTGTATTTTTTTGAACTACTCCGAATACTCCTGACGTATTACCTGTAATCGTTTCGCCATCTATAAACGATGTACCTGACCCAGAGGAGAATGTTAGTGTTGAACCAACAACTTTATGTTGAAGGAATGCTCTTTCAGAACCATCCCAGTGATTGATGTTGAAATAGTCTAGAGCCTCATCGATTCTGTCTTCTAATTGCTCTTCAGCAACGTTAATTTCTATAACAGGTGCACCAAGTGCACGTAAGGCATAATCTTTAAGTCCTTGGCGAGTTGTAACTGCCATTACATACCCCCAAGACCAATAGCCATTGCTACAGCGAATCCTGAAGTAGCCCCAATTCCGTTAGTTGATGTAGCTACTGAAGAATCTGCTGATGATGGATAATTATTCGCATGATCAGCATTGAATACTAAGTAGCCATTAGCGTGCATTGAAACCCTTGTAGTACCCATAAACATTGAGGAACCAGAAAGGTATAAGTGTCTAAATTGATTGGTATCGCTACCTAGATCATAAGTATTATTTGTATCTGGAACGATGTTACCAGAAATACTTGCTAATTTTGTTTGAACTTTTGCATCAGAGTAGTAAAGATTTGTAGTTCCTTCAGCTAAGTCGTCAGCAGTGTTTTTAATTAAGTCTGCTTTAATCGCAGATTCGTCAGTGTCGTCACCATCGTCGAAACGAAGTTTGCCTGAACGAATACGTAAACGTCTTTTGTTCGCACCTGTACCGAATTCTAATTCTTCTACGTTTAATTTTTTAAGATTACCACTACCATCTGTAACTGAGATGTTAGAGTTTGCATCTAGTGAAAGTTTTGTTCCACCTAAATCAATAGTGTTTCCTGATAGGTATAGATCTTTCCAACGTAGTGAAGAAGTACCTAAGTCGTATGTAACATCAGTTGTAGGTACCAAAGCACCTGTGATGTTCATACCTTTATTAATATTCCAACGATCGTCTGCAGAAGTATAAGTGAATGTTGCGTCAGCACCATCTACTGTTAAACCTGCACCATTTGCAGCAGCAGCATTTGCAGCACCTTTAGCAACTGTGATGTTAATATCATCAACGTCTAAAGTAGTAGAGTTAATAGTAGTTGTTGTTCCGTCAACTTGTAAATCGCCAGTGATGGTTAAACTTCCACCAACTGTTGCGTTATTTGTTACGGATAAACTATCAAGCGTAGATACGCCAGTAACACCTAAAGTGCCACCGATTGATGCATTACCAGAAGTTAAAGTTAGATTACCTGCAGCAGATAGGTAGTTTCCAGTTGCTTCAACATTACCACTTACAGTGGCATTGTTAGTTACAGATAAAGAATGAAGTGTTGCTAAATTGCTGACACCTAATGTGCCACCAATAGTTTGATTTCCTGTCGCAGTAATATCAACGACATGTAAATCAGACCATTTCTTTGCAGAAGTACCTAATGCATAAGAATCGTCAGCATCAGGAATAATACTTGATTGAACGTCGGCACCGAAGACAACATTGTCTGTATCAGCATCACCGAGTGTTAGTGTTCCACCATTAAAAGTTGTAGTACCAGTTACGGTTAAATTGCCACCAACATCAACATTACCAGTAGTTGTAATACTTGCTAAGCTAAGAGCAGCAGAAGTGTTTACGTTTGTTAAATCGTTAAGTGCAAGTTCGACGCCACCTTGTGTGGATCCGTCATGCACACGTAGAGCATAATTCGTAGTGTTTACTGTGACTTCACCAACAGCACCTGTAAAGCCATTGTTTTGTGTCGCAGTTCCACGTCTAAGTTGTATTTGTGTTGGCATCTAAATTTCCCTAACTATAATGAACCAAGATCTATCTGACGTAGATACCCAATTCCACCCATGCATTCATAGGTTTTAAAGTTTGTTCTTATTCCAAACGCATCAAGTGTCCCAACACCAAAGTCGCCATAGTCTCCAGTTGGAAAGACTCCGTGTATAACTGTATCGTTAAGTACGTTATCAGTTACGCCACCAGCAGATGCATCGAAGAAATCGATAGCACCAGTGCTGTCCTTGAAATAAAGTTTTTTGTCAGCATAGTTTAATGCTAACTCTCTATATTCAAGAGAGGATGGAGTTGAACTAGCAACTCCAGAGCCTTTGATTTTAATTACGTTTGCCATTGATGGTTTCCTTACTTACTATTTATTAATAAGTACCACCATCAAGATCTCCGTAAGTCAATGCACTACCAGCACTATTAACTTGTAACACAGTGCCAGCATTACCCATTGCTAATTTAGCTAGAGTAGTTGCGCCACTTGCGTATACTAAGTCACCTACTGTGTAAGAAGATAAACCAGTACCACCATAACCAGCAGCAATAGTTGTTCCTTCCCATGTACCAGTATCGATAGTACCTAAAGTTGTAATTGATGTTTGACCAACGTAAGTTGAAGCAATATCAATATCATTTGCATTAACAGTAATTCTATTTGCAGTACCAACTACGTCAAGAACACCATTTGTTAATGTTAAACCAGCACCAGATACATTTGAATCTAATTCTAATTGATCTGAACCATTTACATTAAGACCACCATTAGTAGAAACGTTAACGTCAATAGTATTACCAGTTTTGCTTAAAGCAATACCAGCAATAATTTGACCAGCACCAGAGAACTGAGAGAATTGTAAACTGTCAGTACCAAGAACAGCATTACCAGTTACGTTAGATAATACCCAACCTGAGTCAGCATTTACAGTTCCTGATTCAACGAAAGTAAACATACCACCAGAAACTTCGTTTCCAGGATTGTTGTCAGCATCAGTTGAACGAGACCAGTTTCCAGAAGTTGAAACTACGTAGATACCATTTTCTGTTTGATCAGTTTGATTCTTAACAAGAACACGATCGCCATCAGTCAATGCAACACCATCGACGCTTGCTTGAGTTCCATCAAGAGCAATGTTTTCAGTAGTCGCAACTTTAACTGAATCTTTAACATCTAAACCAGTCTTAACAGCATCAACATATGATTTAGTCGCAGCATGGTGTGATTGTGTTGGTTCAGCAACATTCACGATGTTGTTGCTGTTCATGTCTAGATTACCAGTGAAAGATGGAGTAGTAGCTTGTAAAGTAGTGAATGCACCATATGCAGGATCAACAGCACCAATCATTGTTGTGTCGATTGATCCACCAGAGATAATTACGTTTGAAGATGTTACATCACCAGTAATGTCACCAGTTACATCACCAGTCACGTTACCAGTTAAGTTAGCAGTAATTGTTCCAGCAGAAAAGTTTCCACTTGCATCTCTCGCAACGATTGTGCTAGCAGTATTTAATTCAGTGGCATCTGAGGAGATAGTTACTGTGTCGCCTGTAATCGAAGTAGAAAGATGACTTGCGTCACCATTGATTGTAAGTGAATCAGTTAATAGATCAACACCATCACCTGTGCCTGACTCGGCATTAACAGATAATGAAGTCGCTACGTTTATTGTTCCAGCAGCAGTGACACGTCCTTTTGCGTCAACTGTAATCTGAGGAATTGCTGTTGCAGATCCGTACTGTCCACCAGTTACACCAGTATCAGAAAGATCTAATGTTACAGCAGCAGTTTCAGATCCTGAGCCAACAACGACTAAGTTTGAGTTACCAGCATCTGCTAAAGTTGCTAGGTAATTACCAGTTGTTTGTGTGCCTAATGTAACCGAGTTAACGTCAATGCCTGCGCCATCGATTGCACCAGAAAATCTTGTTGCAGTGATTGTGCCAGCAGCAAAGTCGCCATTCGCATCACGTTTAATAATTGTGTTAGCAGTATTTGCAGATGTTGCTGCATCAATACTGTCTGTGAAATATTTACCACCAACCACGTAGTGATTCGCAGCATTACCATTTGTCTCAGTACCAATACCAATATACAGTCTTTCGCCACCATTTGAGCCATTGTCAGGTAACGCTGAATATGCAAGTTCTCCAGCAGCAAGGGTAGTTGGATTACCTGCTACGGAAGATCTTTTAATTCTAATTAACGATGCCATTTGTTATATCTCCTAATTTTTAGAATTCCCCAGCGTCCATGTTTTGAGCATTGAGGTTTATGGTAGACGTCCATTTTGACGTTGTGGATCGGTACACCAATACTGAACCATTCACTAATCCCTCTGCTACTACGTCTACTTCCGAGTTTTCAGAGAGTGGGAGACCAGAAGTCTGCCCTGATGTTATTTGACCAGATGACGTCGAGGAACTTGTACTACTACCTGAACTCGTAGTATCAGCAGCAGTAACCTGTGTCTCTAGCGTACTTCCTTCTTGCGTATTTAAGTTGGTTGTTACTGTTGACATTTATTACCTCGTTGTTTCTGGACTTAAAGTTACTATTCCTTCTATGACTCTAGACTTTTTACCTGCAGGAGATGTTAATTCAATATCATAAACATACCTACCAGCAGGAATTGCCGAAGTCTGAGTATTAGTCAGAGTTAATATAATTCTTCCAGTCGCTGGATCATTTCCAAACAAAGCAGCAGTAAATGGATAACTTGTAGTTGATCCATGTCCTTTTCTTATTTGACTCGCCACAGTATATCCAGTCAGATTACGTGGTGATCCAGAACTATCATTAATAGTTATGATGTTCTCATAATCAGATCCTTGATCGATAAAGAAATCTACTATTATTGCCATTCCGTTTCTCTTCTTATTTAGTTAGAATTTAATTTCTAACCCATCCATATGTTGTATTTGTATACACATAGGTATTAGTTTCGTAACTTGTTAGAGTTTGACTTACTACAGTCGCACCCTCAATCTTTTGTCCTGTATTTGGAACAATATTAACTGTTCCAGTAGCACCTACTTTTGCAATACGCACAGTGTCGCCTAATGACGCAACAGGTAAAACTAGATTAATAGTTGCACCTAAGCCATCAGCGAAATAGTGATTACCAGCAATTAGAGTTTGGCTAGCAGAAATAATCTCGTACGAATTAACAACAGACTTTCTTGGACCAGTCGATAATTTTGAAGCAGTGATCGAACTGTCAGCTACTGTGTTTACTGATTGCTGTTTTGATAAAAAGACAGCAACTAATTTAACAGAAGATGCAAGAGCAGCACCAGAAATATTGATTGTCGATCCACCACCAGAAATTGTATAATCAACTTCAGGTGTTAAAACTAAACCATCTTTTGTAATCAGTACACTTGATGCACTACCAACAGGATAGTCTAGGAGGAACGAGGTGTCGCTATTATTAGTAGCGAACACCTGTTTCTCGAAACTTCCGTATGTTGGTTCTCTTCCAAGATAAGGCACGATTTCTCCCCCTTACGCTTGAGATTCAGACCAAGAAATTTTTCCTGATACCTGCATTGGCGAAGCACTACTAATTCCAGAAGTATCTTGTGGCTGTACCGCAACAGTCAATAAGTCTGGACCAGCAGGGAACACCGAGTCACCACCCATAATAGAGTTACCCATGTCGATCAACTTATCAAGATCGATCTCAATCGAACCAGCAGATGATTTAGTCGAGAAGATAACAGTACCACGTTGGATAATGTCACCTGTGTCGTGCGAAATCAATTCTGATAGTGATGGAGCAGCAACCTTATCATAAGTCAATTTACTTGGTAATCCGTTAAGGATGAAGAAGATCTCCACGTCCTTGTTGGTTGTAACACCAGCAGATTTTAGTTTTAATTGCATTCGGTTAATAATCTCACGTTCACCGACAGCACCTGTTAGACCAGAGTCAACAGATGGAGCAAGACGAATAGAGATTAATGGAATTGGTCGAGTTAAGTCAACTGAACCATTACCGAACGCTGTTTCACCGATGTTCAAAGTAGCACCACTAGCAATTTGAGAGTATCCAACTGGAACCACTTTAGTTGCAGGGTATGAAGCATAGACTTTAGAGTTTGCACCAGAAACAATAACCTGAGTAACATAAGATTTCTCAGGAAGAATGTCGCTAGCGTCAGAAATTAACTGACCCACTTTGACTAATGCAGCATTTGCAGCACTTACTGGAAGAGCATACACGTAAACACGATTAGCGTTTAATGTAATTTCTTCGAAAGTAGAAGCACCAGCAGTCGTAAAGGACTGAGCAGCACCCTGTGCAAACACCATTGGTTTAGAGTTAGCAGTAAACAAGTATGATTCGTCGTCATCGAACGTACCATCCATAATGATAGAAGTACCAAAGTGGAATAGAGTAGGAGCAGAAGATGGGTTATTACCATTTTCAATCTCGTATCTTCCAGGTAAGTTACCAGAACGGAAGTATGATTCGTTCAATTTGTTGTTGTGAATATATTCGTGGAAGTAATGGACGTGTCCTTTTCTATCCTTGAATCCGTAACGAATCTTACCAGCACCATACCATGAGTAGTCGTGGTATGCCATCTGAATTTTGTGTACGTTAAACACGTATCCAGTTGGACCAGTTCCATCCATTGGGTCGACTGAGAATTCAGTACTTGGTGTTTTCACATCAACAGTTTTTGTAATCTTAATGTTTCTTGCAGTTACACCTTTGTAAGCTGGTTGAACAACTAATCGGTTATCTGAAGAAATTTCAACGATTCGATAAGACTGTCCACGAATAACAATGTTATTACCAGCGTTTAGCTGAGTAGTAAACGAAGTATTGTTACCAGTGATAACCTGTGAACCGAATGACGCATTAACTGTACCAGATAACTGTAGTGTTGAAGAACGTCTTACTGCGTATAGATCTTGACCATCGTATTCAAAGAAGAATCCGTTTTGATCATCGAACATACCTGCACGAATTGCAGAGTCACGCCAAGAGTCACGAGAGTACTCTGGGAATCCTGCAGCTTTTTGCTGAGTAGGAACAGAACCAACGAGGTAAGTGTAAGTAAACAAGTCACTAACTGATGCAACAGAGAATGTTCCGTTGTATACGTTGTTACCAGTAGTAACTACAGCTTCAGACATAATAATCTGATCGTTCAGTTTTAAGTTATGTGGCTCTTGACATCTAACTGTCACTACGTTAGCACCAGTAGCATCAGAGAAAGTCAATGAAGCAACTGTTTTCGCAGGTGAGAAGTTAATTGCGTATGAGTTTTGAATACCTTTACCAGACTGATAACGGAAGTACTTACGAGATTGACGAACAATCTTACTGTTTGGTGAAGTACCAGCAGTAATATCCACACCACCATCGAATGATTTGTGTAGAGAGTATCCATCAGGACGTAAGTTAGACTGAGTTAACAAGAAGTATTCCGCATTTGCAAATGCAGCTGGGAAAGTACCAGTAATGTACAACTGTTCATCAGTAGTAATAACGTCTACAGTAAATCCTTGTAAACGACCATCAACCACGATCCAAATTGTATCACCACGTTTGTAGTCTGATAAGAACTTAGTACCAGAACCAGTTAATCTGTTTCCATTGATTGCACCAGCAACTGAACCCTCTTGAATTGTAGACTTAACAAGAGAAGTAGTTTCTAGATATTGTGTTTCAGTAGCTGAAGCAGGAGTTAACTGAATACGTTGTCCAGCTAGAGCAGAAGCATAAGATTCTGCAATTAGAGTTTCGTATTGGTTAATTGGAATCGCATACAATGCAGTAACGTTGACGTTATTGATAATATCAGTCGCCTGACTGTTTTGATTGTAAGTTAATTGCTCACCTTGATACAAGTTGTGTGGTGTATAAGGAGAGGAAACTCCCAACGTAATAGCGTCAGTACCCTGTGACACATCGTTAAACGCATCAAATTCGTATTGTCGTTTTGGAATCTCAAAGTCTGCAGAAACTACGAATTGGTTTGTTGTAGGAATCGAAGTGATGTTATAAACACCATCGTATGCTCCTTCAAGAGAGTTAACAGTAAACGTTTGTAATCCACTACCAGCTGAAGATAATAGAATATCACCAGAGACAGCACTGATTTGGAAACGAATTTCCCACCAACGTGACATACCAGAAACTGTAAAGTTAATCGCAGAAGTTGGAGACGCAGTAACTTGAATAGATTTTTTAGCAGGTGAACCACTGTTTACTAACAACGCAGAAACGTTTTTAGCAACCCAAGTTGGATCGTCTAGCCATACGCTAGTATCCTGACCACCAGATCTACCAATACTGTATGATGTTGCGTCTGCAAAGTTAAGAGTTACGAACTCGTTTCGAGCAGAGAAGTCACCACGGAACTGAACACCAGTAATTGTTACGTTAGCTGGTAAGAATCCGATAGGTGTTTCAACATCAATAGTAAACGCTTGGTTCTGTGCGTTAGAACTTGAACCAAATGCAGTTGTAGTTGCAGAGTTACTGTTGTCAGCAACAGATGCATCTTTAACAATCAAACGAGAGTCGTTTAGATATTGTAGTGAGTAGATTGTGTTGTTTGTTAATCCACCAATTACAGTACCAGCAGTAGTATAACGTGCAGTAGCAGTACCTACGATCTTATGGTTTTGGATGTAGATAGAGTTGTAAAGTGGGTTAACTTTTTGTGTTTCGATTGAGAACTCTTCAGGGAATTCAGAAATATCATCAGTGTTTGGTGTCTGATTAATCTGTAATCTGAAGTAGTTATCAGAAACTACAGAAACAGTAGCATTGAATGTTGTTTGAGCAATAGCAACTGAGTTACCATTACCATCAACAAACGCAAATCTGTTTGTAGTTGAATAGTTTGTTACTGTAACAAGAGCAGAATCGCCATCTTCTAGTCCGTGTGCTTGAGCGTAGATCAAGTTACGGAAAGATGACAAGTCTTTTGCCATACCGTAGTAAATGTGAGTACTGTTGCTTGAGTATTCTTCTCTGTTTGGATCGTTATAGTTTGTAGTAAGAATACCAAGACCATTAGAAGTAGTTACTTGATAGTTGTATCTAATAATACCAGTACCGTAACGACCATTGTTTCTTTGGTTAACAAGATATGAATAGTTATCTGCAGCGTTTTGATATGCAGTTCCAGGAGTACGTGATTGGAAAGCAAAAACTCTTGCTCCAGCATCACGACCTAAACCGAATGTAGCTTGCGATAAGTCAGAACCAGAATGGTCAGCGTTCATTGTAGTAGGAACGTCACGGAATCTGATATAGTAAATAATACGGAAACTGTTTGTTGGGTTACCGAATTTGTCTCGAGTAATAACAGAACCAGTTGCTTGGTAAGTCACACTAATGTAGTATCTAGATGAAGACAAGTAGATACAACGTGTAACGTCTAAGTTTGGTGATTCTGTTGCAGTGTTAGAACCTTTACCACCAACGTTGTAACTAACGTTACCTGAACCTAAACCAAGATAGTTTCTTCCAGTAAATGTAGTTGAAACGTAGTTACCACCACCAGCTAAGTTACCACTGTGGTAGATGTTGTATACAATTGATTCAACTGGAACACGTCCAGTGCCCATATGGTTGGTAATATCCCAAGTGAATGAGTTAGAGTTTGTATTGTTTACGTTTCCAATATCATAAGAACCAGTAACGTTTGAACGAATATTACGCATATAGAATGAAGTGTAACGATCGTTACCAGAGTTACCCTCAACTTTGTAAACTAGACCAATACGTGGATGACCACGAGTAATGTCTAGACCAGTTAAGTTTACTCTAGATGCTAGAGTTTGATAGTCTGTGTAAAGTTCGATTGTGTCAGCATCGATTGGATTAGCGTAGTAAACTGTACCATCTACTAAACCAGCATTGGTTTGACCACGAACCTGAGTTTGGAAAAGAATTGCTGCGTTTGCAGACAATCCGTGTGCAGTCCAAGTAATTTGATCTAGTGTTGTGTCAATGTCAACAGCAGAAAGATACTTAACATAAGTTGGTTCCCAGTCCCATGTAACAACAGGGAATTCTAGGTATCCACCACCACCGATTGGAGTAGTAGCATCAACTGTGTTTGTAACTGTTAATTCTGCAACTGAGTCAACATAAGGACGTCCATCAGGAGCAGTCAATGTTGGATCAGCAATCTCAAGAATTTTTGGTCCGATAGTATTACGTAAGTAAACTTTTGTACCAACGTTTAATCCGTGAGTTTCAGAAGTAGTAATTGTAATGTTTGAAGGATTTGCTTCATCAGTTACAATAGCAGATGTTGATAGATCGAGGTTAAGATTAGAACCTTCAAAGAATTTTGCAGGAATTACAGTAGAATATGAACCAGAAATATCCTCTGAAGTAACTGCTTCTTTGTCCATTTCATAGAAGAAGATCTTCGTACTAGCAATACCAGAAACTAGGAAGTATCCTTCAGCAGAAATGTTAGTTGTACCTTGAACAGCAACAGGATCACCGAGTTTAAGATCCATGTCGACGCCAACAGTAACTTTAACTTGTTTCGAACCATCTGTTGTAATAATAGAAACCAAATCTTCAAGTGGAGTGTCACCTGAAGTTGAATAGATTGTAGGAATGTTTAACACTGTTTGTAGTGTTTCCCATTTAGATGACTGTAGACCGTATTCGAAGTCGGTATCGATCAAGTTTTCTGGATTCGATACACGCAACTTGTTAACTGGGTCGATCATTGCTTCTTCAAAGCCGATTCGTGCGAAGTCTTCTTCTACGAAAATTTGAAGAATATCGTCAGCTGTCGAAGACATGTTCGCAGTATCGTTCAATGACAATACAGTATTTACCTGTGTGTAGTCATCGTCTACGTCATAAATGACTGAAGTATAACCTGCAGTTGGATCTGCGAAGTTATATAAAATTTTATTTTTGGTTACGTTCGTAATCAGTAAGATACGTTCTGCTGGATAATTCCCTGGAATCCCAATGGTATTATTAGCAAGGTTAATTTCGTATCCAAATGGAATGAGTTTCTTTGGCATTTTTATCCTCGGTTCAAAATTTCTGGTTCTTAATCGTTAACGTATCTAGGAACATCTTGCGTAGATACAGGTTTCTTGTATACACCATTAGGTGCTACAATAGCATACATTCTATTTAGCTTTCCTGTAATCTCGATTGGTTTATCAAAGATCGCTAAGTTTATAATCTTATACCTTTCGGTACTTTTATTATTTAGTTTTATTCCATCGTCTAATGGAACAAATTTCAAAGTATTACTTGGCTGGATAGTATGTTTGTAATCTTCTTTATCGACCACATAAGAATCACCATCCCAAATAATATTGTCGTAAGGATCGGAGATGCAATAAAATACACTCTCATCACTTACGGTTTTAAGTCTAACGTGAGTTTTACTCGCTGTTGCAAGTATTTCCTCTTTTGGTGGTAGAGGTTTGCCAAAATAATCGACACGTCCCTCGTATCCGTCCATCAGATAAGAGTAATGAAACCTCACGTTTGGTCCCATAACTCCTAATTCTTTTTTGCTGTCCCAATCACAGATAGATAATAGACCTGTTTTGAGAACTGTAAAGGTGCAAAGTTCGACAGCTGGTATACCAATCCATCCTTCTTTGCCTTGTTTACCTGTTGCCTTTTGTAAAATGAAATGCTCGTGTCTAGATATCGCCACGACTTCCCATTGCCATTCGTCAACCGATTGTACAATCATAGTATAATCACACCTTTATTTAGTAATCTTTAACCACCTAATGCCACATTTAATGCAATAGATAGCGATTGAGCATTGATTGGATCCCATTTTAATCCATCGTAAATCTCTTGTCGATTTAACGTTTCGTTAAAACGAATATCCCCTTTTTTAGGAACCAATGGACGATCAGTCTGAGGTCCAACTGCAAGCGTAGTGTTATTACCTTGCAACTCAATGTTGTCTTGGATCCCCTTTGATTTAACTTTACTTAGTGCCATTTGTTTCCTCTATTCTTTATTTAGGTTACGTTTTAGAGATATATGTAATCGTAACGTTAATATCTTGTCCAGTGATTAAGTCAGAATGCTGCATTAAAGAGCCATCTTCTTTAACAATATGACAAGTTGTAGTGTTTGGAATACCTTTACTATAAAATGTAGTCGTTCCAGTATCCATTTGAATTGTGCCAACGCATTGAACTGCAGTGTTGTTTGTAATTGCAGGCAAGTCGTCAATAACAACATCTCCAGTTAATCCACCAAAGGTAGTAGCATTAAACGTCATACAAACGTGAACCATTCTACCAATCTTAACGTAGTTACCCTCATTTGTAGTCCATGTAATACCAGCAGAAGAGGCACCAATATGGAAGTTTGGTGTAAATGTTCCTTCAGAATAACTGTCTAGTGTATTTGCGTCTGTCGAAAGAACTGGTACACCTGGAAATTTAAGTTGACCACCAGCTAAGAAAATAGAACTAGAGTCAAATTGAATTGGTGATTGAATAATTTGTGTACCAAAAGTATCAGTATACAGTGGCATTGCTCCAAGAGCATCAGTAATCGCTTGTGCGTTCTCGATGTTATTGGCTTTAATAGTATTTAAAGCAATCTTAGCACCAGTTACTGCTCTATCTTGTAAAGATCCTGTTGTTAAAGATCCATCAACGAAAGAGTTTCTTGATACAGTACTAAACCCTAAGTGAATAACATTAACTTTAATACCAGCAACAAGTGGTGCGGAAAGTCTTAATGTTGTTCCACCAATTAATTGATAGTCAACAGTATCAGTTTGCACCTGTCCGTTAATTGTAACGATAATTGCTTGAACTGAAACTGGCTCTTTACTTAAAAGGAAATCTGTTTGGTTTGTTGTCGATAAGTATTTATCAACAGTAAACGTTTTTAAATTATCAGACAGTGCTAAGTCAGTTACTGATCCAGCTGATGGTGCAGTTTGATAGGTTGCTCCACCTAAGTGACTGATATAAATTTTTTGGTTTAATTCTGGAATACCATTTAAATGAAGTAACTGATATGAAAGTGGTTCAATACTTACAATATTAAAATCACCACCTTTTAAATTTTCATAAGTTACTGTTCCAGTATTAGCATAGTTTACTGATTTTGGTTCAAAGTATTCTGTTGCGCCAGTTTGAAACTGTCCGTCTGTTTCTTTAAAGATGTCAATATAACTAGAAGTCGCATTTGCAACTACACCAGTTACTGCACCTTGTACAATTCTATCAGAGATTTTAGGAATCTCAACCTCAACACCAATAGATGCTGCAACGTAATAATCTGCACCTACTCCAATTGGAGGAACATCTGATGCTTGTTGTGAAGCACCACCATAAGCAGTTATAAAAATATAATCTCCACCTGAAATTCTAAATCTTAGATAATCAGTGGTTGAATTTGCAGTAAACGATCCACTATTAACTAGACCAACAACAGTATAATTTGAACTATCAATTTTATCGATAGTCATTTCAGCATTAACTATGTTAGTCGAAATATTTACTTGTTGTAATAAAATAGTTCCAGCTGTGGCAAAAACAGTGGCAAGATCATACAATTCAAATGGTGCAGTTACACCAGTGTTTGATCTTTTAGCAAGGGGAATAGTTGTAACGTTGTTTTCTTGAATACCAGAGATAACTAAACGATAGGCATGTTCAACAGTATACGCAGTTACAGGTTCCTGTATTACGTTGTCGATAACGACTAATAGATTAGACTCAAATCCTCCAGGAATTTCTTGTGCTAACAAATAGTCTTTTTGATAACCATTACAGCTGAACTCGTCACGTGGACGAATCTGTGTATTGAGTTTTTCAATAACTGATGAACCAATATAAGCCATGTTTATACGTCTTCTAAAATTGAAGCAACTGCATCTAAAGATGTGGTCGCTGTTGAAATTATTTTTATTGTGTCATTGTCTGCTAACACGATCTTTTGTCCAGAGATAATCTGTAAAGTTCCACCTACTGGGACTGGAGCATTTTTTACGATGTAATAATCGGCTCCCCCTTTAGTAATGAAAGCACTACAAGATACTGCGGAGTTAGTCGTATTACATACATCTAGTTCGATACAAATAGAATTCTTCGTAGCAGGAGCACTGTAAAGTGTTACTGCAGAAGTTCCAATGTCTCGAGCAAGTGCGTTCTTAAATACGTTTGCCATTTATTTACCCCAGTGCGATAGAAATTGCTACAGAATAACCTCTTGCTTCATTGACTGCATCAACTAAGTTATTATTACCTGATTCGATTTGAGCGATATCACCAATGTAATCTTCTTGATTATTGGTATGAGTAATAACTTCGTTAGTTCTCTGCCTCCACTGATCAAAAGTGTTTGCCTGTGTAACTTCTGTTATTGTTGTTTGTTTTGCCATTTTAGTTATCCAACTAGTTTATGTAGAAGATTCTTAATCTCTTCTAAATCCTTCTTCATACTATTTATTTCACTTCTCATAGACTCTTTTTCTTTTACTGAGTCTACTAACAATGCTTTCTGTCGCTTATACGCAACATATGCCTCGTTGTCCACATTAATTACACCACCATTAGAAGAATCTTTTCTTAAATGAGTGTAGTCTTTAATCTTAGCTAAAGCCATTAACTATGAGCCACCACTCTTAAATTTTTAATCTTAGGAATGTAAGTCGTATTGCTAGACTTCATCACAAACTTAACTTGTAAATTTGTAAAGTCAGTAATATCATTTACATTTACTTCTCTTTCAGTAAAGAAGTCTACTGCAGATTTAGATAAAGATGTAAATCCTGCATTAGTCCATTTTAATTTGCTTAAATCTTGGTCACCATTCCATACACGATAGTAAACTATAATATCTGTATTTTGTGGAATCGTAGCATCAAACAACATACGAACACTGTCAGCTGAAGTAGAAAGCGTTAATGGTCTTGTTACATAGTTAGCCAAGTTTGAAGAGCCAGTAGGAGCAAAGTCATCTACGAAACTCTTAAGCTGATTCACTGACCAGTTTAGATTTGGTTTACGTACGAACATCGCCTCAGTAATAGCAATCGTTGCATTTGAAGTCAACGTAATAGATCCTGCAGCAACTGACTGAACAGTACCAACTACTTTTCTTTCTAATCTTTCTTCACTACCACCATCTGGATTTACAACTTCGTAAACAGTAGATGATACAATCTGATCTCCTGCTGTAATATAAGCAGTATTATCATTCGTTGAGGAAATGCTTGTGCTAGAAGTACTAGAAGTTTGTGAACCACCTAATTGTAATTCAATCCAGTCATTTACTAGATTTAGATAAGCAATAGATGGGAAAGTATAGAAAGGACTTGCTAAAGTAATTTCTACTTTGTTACCATCAGCACTACCTGCGAAACGTGAAGAATCAGAAGACTCTGTAACATTATTTATCAAATATGTTCCGTCAATTTTAGAAGACCAAACACCATTGATAGTTAATTGAGATCCGATTTGTGCGTTTTGTAAAATATTGTCTGCAGCATCAACCCATGTTCTAATTACACCAGCACCATTGACGTTTTCAAACTCTAACCAACCACGTGCTACAATCTTGTAAGCTGAGTTGCTAGAAGTTATCAATGATACTGTAGTTAGATCTAGATCGGTGTCTGAGTTAATTGTTAGAACAACACCCACTGCATCGTTACCGATACGTAGAGTTTCTCCAACTTTAACTTGAGTTGTAAATTGTGTACCTGAACCAGTTACATTGTCGCTTGCAGTGTTAACTGTAATAGTACCACTACCAATTACATAGGTATCAGTATCAACAACTGAACTATCTTCAATAAGTGTTAGCGTATCAATCGCAGGAACGTTTAGATCAGAAGCAGTTTTATTACCAACTAGGTTTTGAATTGCATAAACAGAAAGTTTTTGCATATCAATTACTGGAGATACGTTTTCGTTATCTGAACTAATTACTGCGTGAAGTTGTAGAGATGGTGACTTCAACAATGGAGTCGTTGTCACCACTCTTTGATTTTCAAAAGATTTAATAACTTTACGAGAGTCAAACACATAATCTTCGTTTGCAACGATCGGTAATGTTCCAGTACGAGTACCACTTGTGTCCTCAGCATTCACATACCAAGTGATAGAAGTATCTTGGAAGTTTAGATCGTTTGACTTCAAGAACATATAATCCATGAATAATTGTCTAGTCGCTTTTACACTTTGTCCACCATAATTACCTTTTACAAAGTTGGCAGTAGTTCCACTTAGTAAACTGTTTCCAGAAGAATCTGTAGTTTGTAGTGCGATTAGGTATGAGTCTTTAGTAATACCAGTAGCTAGTACAGTGTGTGAACCATTTAATAGATCATCACTTGCACCATTGGTAGTACTGTTAGCACCATACAATCCATCAGCTACACCAGAGATAACAACTAGATCACCTGCAGCAAATCCATGGTTTGAATGAGACACACGAACAGTTGTAGTGTTAGGTGTGAACTCAAATGGATTCTCAGGTAAATTCATTACCACTGGAGCACTTGCTTTTAATTCAACGTTAGCACTTGCATCAGTATCAAACTTACATTTCTTCATATTGAATTTAAGATCTAATAAAGGATTGATCTCAAATTCTCTTGAGTTTTGTGATAGGTATAATGAGCCAGTTAATGGCTGACTTGTAATAATATTGTTTGTTTGTAAATCAGTTTTACCTAATTCAGAGATGAATAACTTCGCTCCAGGTTCGTCAGTCTTAACGACAAGAGCATAAGTTTCATTGTCCTGTAAGTATACAGGAGCATCGAATGTAAAGGTAGTAGAAACTGAACCATTTTCTGAAATATTAATCTGTGAAGGATCTTTAGTTACAGTTGTAAATGGTAAAATCTTAGAAGTAGGAACACCATTGTTAGTTGTTCTTAATTCAACAGTTACTGGACGATTACCTGTTTCTTGGAAGAATAAATCTACGCTAGAAATAAATGCACCACCTAGTGATGATACTACAAAGGTTTGTGCAACTGGATCGTGTCCTGTCCAATAGCTGTATAGTAATCTTGTTGAAGTAGTTGTTCTACGAATTGGAATCGATTCATATAAACGATCTTGTACGAATCTAACATCTCGTGAGTTAACAACAGTACGTTCTTTTTGTAAACTCATACCAGTTGAGTAGTAAGTAGCAAAACCTTTTGAGTCAAAGTTGGCATCACTGTTGCTAACGTTGTCAATAAGTTTAAATGATCTCTCACCAGTACGGAAAGTATTTTCAGGTAGATAGAAGATACCTACAGCAGATCCCCATGAATCAGTACGAACAGCATCGCCGATCGCTTTCATAGTTGGAGCAGTTGTAGTTGATGTTCCACCATTGATTGAAGTAATCGTTACTCGGTTTCTTGCACCAGAGCCAAGATCTGCTTCACCAGTTAATTGTTCGCCAATAGCGAAACCATTCTTAATATTAACTACGTGAACATCAATAACAGTAGAAGAATCTTCAACACCACTAAACGCAACAACACCACTTGCTTGTAATCTTAATAAACGACCACCATCACCAGCAGGGTAATTAGTAGTTGCATAAGAATCAAACGCAGAGATAGTTGAACCATCTGTGCTTGTTAAAGTTAAAGTAGTTCCATTAACAGCACTTACTTTAAAGTAACGTCTGTTTAATTGTTTAGAGTGAGTAGTATCGACAGCTGTTAAAGTAGTCTGTGTTCTGTTTTGTTCAGTAAAGTATGAACTTACATTTGGACTTGGTCTTGCAGCATCAAAGTTATACAAGAACACGTGATGTCCTGGAAGAATACCAGCAGCATCAGCAACTGTCATTGTAAATGAACTTGCTCCTAAAGGATCAGTAATGTGTGTAATAGTTTGAACTACAGTTGGAGTATGTGTACTGTTTTTAACAATATCACCACTACCAAATGCTGGCTCGATTACACCATTGTATGATCTTGCTGGATCGTCAGCTAGAATAGTTTGGCTAACAAAAGTTGGATCAAAGTTAATATTAGTTGAACCAACAATTTGTGTAACTTTAAATACATCAGCTGGACGAATATTATCAGCATCTACTCTCTTATCATCAAAGAAAGCATAGAATCTTGTATCAGATTTTAGGTTCTTAACTGCAAACAATACTGGACGTGGACGCATGTAAGGTAGATAAGAAATATCTACTACACGATCACCGTAATCGATTGAGTTAGTTTCGCCACTTAATGAAGTTCTAATTCCTTCACGTGATGAAATACCAGTGTCTGTTCTAACAGTTTCTTGATATCCACGAACTGTTTGACGACGCTGGTTTGGATTACCAGTTTGGAAAGTACGAGTAGAACTACTAGATCCTGTCCAGTTATTCTGCCATTCACCCCATTGAGTTCCTGTTACGCCTAATTGTTCTGCCATGAATCGAATAGCATCATAGCCATTGTCATCTGTAACTTGTAAGTCTGGACGACGATCAGTGTCTTTCCAGTTGTCGCCCTCTGGTGAAAGAATTACCTCACCTTTGAACGCACCAATTTTGTAAGGGTTAATATCAATTGAACGAGAAGAGTTTGGATTAAAGATAAACAATTCTTCAGTGTAAGGTAAAGTAATTAAATCACCAGTACGCTGATAATCTCTAGTCGCTCTTTGTTGTGCAGATTCTAAATCCTCAATAACTTCTAAAGCAGAAGTAAAGTGCATTGGACGTAATTCACGTCTGCCTATATCAACTGCAATTTTATAGTCAGGATGTTTTACGTCACCAATTCCGTGACCAGTAAATTGATCTACAATAAATCCGTTTTTAAATCTATCAATACCAGTAGTACCATCTTTAATTGATAGTTGCTCTGTTTCTCTTTCAAGTAAGTTTAGAGAAACATAGTATTCTAGATTCTTAATTCTTCTTTCTAGATGACCAATATCACGCATTGTGTAACGACGATTATCTCTTTGATAAACTTTTACATCAGATGCAGATTTAGTGTAGGCAGGTAGCATAACAGTTGCTAATACCATACCCTCTTTTGGATCTTCTGGCTCTTTAGGATCAAGAGCAGGAACACCAGCGATAACATTAATACGACCGACTGAATCTAATACAACCTTATCAAATCTTGGTAGATAGTAAGCAAGAGAAGTATTGAAGTCCGTTCCAATTTTTGGAATCTCTGGTTTGAAACTGTTTAGTCCACTAATTACTGGACGATAATCAATTACGTCGTGTAAGTATACTTCTTCAACTGTGCCATCATTAGCACGAACTTTGAATGAAGGAATATCTTCGTAATCAATTGTAGTATTGTAAGAGTCTGCAGAGAAATAGTTACCAGAACTACTATAAGCAAAATAACGATACTTAACTTGTAAAGCACCAGTAGGAACAGAAGCACCCTCTTTAAGTACTAAAGCACCAGCTTGATAGTGAGTTGAACGTTGACCACTGTCTAACGTAAAGTTATTAGTAATATCTACAGAGTTTGCTGCATTAAATGTAGCATAGTCTCCTGGAGTCATTAAAACTTCAGTGACTTCTAAAATATCAGCATGAGGAAGAATAACATTCTTCGCAGTTACAGATTTCTTAGTTGTAACAGTAGCAGTGTAAGCAGTTGCAGTTTTAATTTTCTCTGCTGCTTGAACACCGATTTGTAGAATTGAAGCAATTAAAGTGTATGAACGACTTGCAGTTAAACTAGCTAATGAGCCAGAAATAGTAATTGTTTTTCTATTTGCGTCGTCATCAAAACTAATCATTGCTGAAGTAATGTTTACGATTTGATCAGTAACATTATCGAACAATGTAAAGTTTGCTAAGTCTTGATCGCTCAAGAAGAATTCGTTTGTATTGGTCAAAGTAAATGACCAGTCAGTCGTTACTGAATCAGCTGAAGCAGTGATTGTACGACGAACAGTTTGTGTACTTGACTTAACAGTATCTTGTCCTGTTAGATTATCTTTTCCACGTAATGTTTTTGTATTTTGATAACCTGTTTTAAATAGGAGTGTATCGTATTCAACATCGTAGAGTCTTGAATCACCACGAGTTAAAGTTTGAGCACCACCAGTACCTGCTTGTGGAGCAGTTAGGTTTGAATCAATAGTTAATTCTGTTTGACTTGCGATGTTAGTTACGAAACCAACGAAGTTACCACCAAGAACGATAGCATCACCAACTTTAAAATCAGTTAGGAATTTAGTACCGAAACCAGTAATTGTTGCACTGCCAGATGTTCCAGCAGCAGTACCATTAACTAATACACCACCTGAGCCATATTGTGCTAGGTTTGCATAGAAATCGATTGTGCCAGTATTGCCAGCGTCAGTAATCCATTTTGCATCACGCTCAAAAGTAAATCCTTCTTCCATTTGAATATCGAAGAAAGACATTTTGTAGTGAGCACTATTGGAATAAGCTGAACTGTGTAATTGGAAAGATCTAACTCTAGCTGTACCAACTAAACCAGTTTTGCCTACGTTTGTAGAAGTACCAACTGTTGGAGGTGAACCCCATGGATCAGTACCATTCCATAAGTAAACTGTTTCAAAGTTTACAAGATCTGGAACACCACGAATAGTATCAACTAATGCGTAGTTACCAACTGGAGTACCAATAGGTTGATCATCTAAACGAACAATATGTCCATTCTCAACACCATTAATTGGTCTTGCTTTATTAACTGCAACGTATTGTGTAATTGTTCCTTCAACTTCGTAACCTTGTACGTATGCTTTTCCAGGATCTACAACTAATGCGATTTGATTAGTGTTACCGTAAGTCTTATCGGTTAATGCACCACTTGATGGACGTGCATCATAAACACCATTGTTAACTCCATCGTCTAAATGTTCACGAACAGATAAACGGAACTTGTTAACTTCGTAGTTACCAGATTCGTCATAGGTACGACGAGCAAAAGTTTTTTCTAATTCAGCATAACTTGTCTTTTCAACTTTGTGCTGAACACGACCATCAACTACACGTAGCAACTCAATAAATTTAACTGAGTCGGTAGTATTAAGTGCTAGTCGTTTTAAAGCTAAATCAATTTTATAACGATGTGCTCCAGGAGCAGCATAGTTATTTGATCCTTGTGCGTTGTCGTTTAATGAAGTATCATCTTCTGGTGTTACGATTTGTTCAAGTACTTCAAATCCAACACGTGCTGTAGGTTTATTATTAAATCTACCAATGTATAAGTGTAATTCATCGTTTTGAACGAAGAATCCATCAATAAAGTAAATACCTTGTTTTACTTCAACAGCGTAGCCATAACCTAGTACATCTGATGCTTCATTTTCTGTGTATGAAGTACCAACGTTACCAGTGTCACCGAATGTTCTAATTTGAACAGAAATGTCACCAACTTGGCTTGTGGTTAAACGATAGTTAGCAGTCGTTGTATTGTCGCTTGCAAGTGCAGTAAGAGTTTCTCCAGGAATGAATCTCTTAGTTACTCCATCATCAGCTGTGCTTTCAATTTTGAAATACAACGTAGCAATATCGCTGTCTCCAGCAACCATACATCCGCACTCAGATGTATCAACAACAAGTGCTTTCACACCTGAAGTTACTCCAGTGACAATTTTACTACGGAACTGTGTTAGGTAAGATCTAACAGATTCGTTATTATACAAATCTTCGAGTTTAGCGAAGTGGACTTGATTATCAACGTTAACTGATCCAGGAACAACCATTGAACCATTCTTGAAGACGTGATCACCAAAACGTGATACTTGATCTTGTAAAATAGTTTGTAGTTGTGTTAATTCTCTAGCCTGAACTGAATATCCTGGACGAAACAGGACACGAAGAAATTTCTTCGCATCTTGATAGTCGTCAAAATATGGTGCTACGTTAAAATTGATTGCCATTCGTTTGTCTCTTACCTGTTAATTATAAAATATCCAAAGATATTTAGCATTACATCTCGACGATAATTTTAATATCTTCGATTTGATCATCTGCACGATTGATTGGTCTACGGTTTTCAACATAGATTACATCACCAGAATCTGGTTGAATTTCTGGATTAGTTAAAGTACCAGAAGTCCATGTTGTTACAGTAGGTGCACCATTAACATCATTCATTGTAATTGTTTCACCAGTTTGGAAAGCAACACCTGATGGGTTGTCAGTTCCAGTTTGGATGTAACGAACAGTGTTAGTTGCAGTATCAATAGAAACGATACGTCCAACTGCGTTAGATGTTCCACCTGTAAACGTTCTATCATTTACGATTGTACCTGACAATGCGCTGTAGCCCATTGAGGAAGTAGCAGTACGAGTTGATAGAGTTGCAATAGTTGAAACGCCAAAGTTGGTTGGATCACGAACAAGCATGATTCTACGATAGTCGTTATCTACTGGGAAGTCGCCTTGTCCATCTGAATATTCTAAACGAACGTTCATAAGAACATAAAAACCACCTAATTCTTCTACTGCGTCAGCACCATGTCCACCTTTTGGTGATACGATAGCTGTAGCTGTAGCATTAGATCCACCACCACCTGTTACAGTGATAGTTGCGTAAGTATAACCTGAACCACCAGCAGTAATTGTAATACCTGTGATTGTGTCAGTACCTGCGTCACGAACAGCAGTTGCTGTCGCACCAGTACCATCACCAGTAATAGTTACTGTAGGAACAGAGGTATAACCAGATCCAACGTTAGTCATAACGATGTGATCTAATTTACCATCGATTGCTGCTTGCTCAACCAAGTATTGATTGTAGTAAGCATCAGTTGCTCCAGGATTTGTACCTAGTTTTTTAACTGGAATAAAATCTGTTGAAACGAACTTCAGCACATCAGAAGGAGAAACACTGTACATATATTTCCACTTGTAGTTATCGTTAGTGGTAATAACAGTTGTTCCTTGTCCTGTTGGTTTGTCTGTAGAAGCAGAACCTCCTGCGTTGTCAACACATTTGTAAACGTTATATTCGTCTGTAATGACAAAGAAGTTTGCGCCAAACAAAGTGCTTGGAGTTGTAGCACCACCAGAGTCAATGTTAACTCCAGCTGTAGTGCCATTGTAGTCGTGACGATAGATGTCGTAGTACTTACCTGAAGTCCAATCTCTTCTTGGAATTGCAAGGGTTACGTCAGACTCTTGAATTCTCTTGAGAGCGATCATATCGTCCCAATAGTAGAATTCGTCACTAACTGTGTCTTTTGGAGTATCTGGAAGATTATCGTCCGTCCATGATTGAGGACGACCAATTCCGAGATACATATTAGTCGCAGAGGTTTCGCCGAAAGCCTCTTTGAACTGTTCCGCATTATGAATTCGGAACTTGGATGTGATAATTGCTGCCACTTTAGTTTCTCCTGGTTTTAAGTGTATAAGTCAAATTTTAGGACATCGTTATCCATGGTGTATTGTTCAGAGTCGATTGTTACTGAATCTGCATCCATCGTAAACGTGTCATCCCAAGTAAATCTAATATCGTCTGTAGAGAATCGCAATGCACTTGCAGGTAACTTGACAATTCCCAATTCAGTTTCGATAGCATAATTTACTCGCTTATAAGGATTATTTATTATCTCTGCTACAGTCAAATTCGCAAAGTCTTTAATTTGCGTGTTGCCAATAGTAAAGTAGTTATAGTTAGGACTTGGGTAAGTCCCAGCCACTCCATACGCATTTGTAGTAAATGCTGGAGTACCACCCTCATTAGCATATTTAGTCCCTGCTGCAGAGGGTTTATAGGTAAACTTATATCTTTCTAAGTCTTTCAAGAATGTTCCAGAAACACTGGAAGGATCTTGCAAGACTCTTTGATATAGAATCTTAGCTGTAGTTTGTAACGAAGCAAAAGACTCTAGTTTCTTAACATTTACTACTGTCTTTTGACTTTGTCTAACTTCGGTTCTTAAATCTAACAAATAAACTTCTAATGGTGTTAGATTCGGTATATGTAATATTGGCAAGAATTCACTAGCCGATACGTATATATTTAGCACACTTGTAATGAAATCTGTGATGTAAAGTGTAATTTTTTCTTTATCGACATTCGGTAAGTCTTCCCCTGCAGTTCGATAATTACCCACAGCTTTCACTTTTGCATCAATTATACCCTTAATAACCTGACTAAACAGATTACGTCTAAGTGCTGCTCCAGGTTGGAATTGAGGAACAGAAGCATCTAAAATACTTTGAATCTGAACTTCACCGAATAGAGCCAAGCCAATCGGATGCAAGAGTTTCTTAACTGCATCACGATAGATATTAATTGATTGACCAATCTTAATTACATAAGAGTAATCTTGATAATATTTACTATCTTGAATTCTCTTAGAACTTTCAGAGATCTTACCATCAGCACCAATAAAGTTACCAACAGTATAACCAACTGATCCTACTTTTGCAACAATGTTAGGTTCATTAACACTTGTAACTGTTGCTTCATAAGAAGTTATGTTAGAACGTATTCTCATACGATCTGTAAACTGTCCACTTGATTCTTGTACGATTACATCTTCGTCAGAATCTAAAAGATAACCTGAGCCATCTTCTAATAAAACTCTATCTAATGACGTTGCATTTTTAATCTTAACTAAATGTAATACGTCATCTAAATCTTCTACAATACCTGTAGCGTTTTGTTGTTTTTCTAATACAAACTTTTCCCCAGTTTCCAAAACGATATTATCTTCATCTCCTGATTCAGAAACAAGTAATTGAGGAAGTGCACTAACAGTTTCGCCAACAAGGAATAATCCAGTTGGGTTTTTAATAACTGCATAAAGTGGTGTAATAACTTTAGGTGGATTAATATAATCGATACCAAAGTCAGGAACGATAATTTTTGTAATACGACCAATCGTAGTTGAAGTCGCTAAAAGTTTACCACCTGTACGTCCATTGTTTGTTGGTAAACTAAGAACAGGTAGTGTTTTATAAAAGTCACCACCATATAAAATGTCTACTGTAACAATCGCACCAGTGTTTGATGTTTCAATATCTAATTCGTGTCTTGCTTCGCCTAAAAGTTTACTACCATCTTCTAGTAATATAGAATCTCTATCTACTTCACTAACTCTCGCACGAGCAGAAAGAGTAGGACTATTTGCTGGTCCACCAGTGTTAGTGTTATCGAAAATAACTTCATCACCTACTTCATATCCACTACCACCTGAAGCGATAGTAATTTTATCTACGCTACCAGTTCCAATTTCAGCAACCTCAGCACGAGCAGTGGTATTATTTTGTCCACTGTCTGATACGTCAACTAAATCACCAATCTTATAATAAGATCCACCATTCTTAATAGTGAATCCTTTTAGAATTGATAAAACATTACCACGAATAACTGAACCATTAGATGTAGTTGCAGTAACTTCATATGTTCTGTCATCTGTTTCAGCAAGAATATTACCTTTAATACTTTCATTCGCTAGAACTAAGTCAGTAACTTGTGTTGCTGCAATTCGAGTTTGAATAACGTTTTCTACTCGAGCAGAACTTCTAAGTGTTGTTCCACCAGCAACAGGAATTGCTTGATTAATTGTTAGACCAATTAAATCACTTGGCTCACCCTGTGTAACTTCAATACGTAAAATAGGTTTCTCATCCCATTTACCATCCGAGACTCGTAACATATCCACTTTTGGGAAATATAATTCAGAGTCTTCATTAAATAGAATTCGAAATAAAAACTTATAAGAATCTACTGTACCTTTAGTAAGGTATAGTTGTTTAATTTGTTTTGCTAAAAATCTTTTATCCGAAAGTACTGCCTGAGGAATAGGCGACATAATTTCGCTTTTGAAATATTGAACAAATTGATCAATAGTTTCGTCAACGTCACGAATATCCTCAATACTATTTTGAGGAATGTAAACGTCCTCATACCACTCGTAGTATGCTTTTAAAAAGGCAGTAAAATTCTCATTCTCGTCTCTGATAAACTCAGGGACTTGATCCTTTACTACGGTGGATGCTGTTGCCTTAACTAAAGCCATTGTTACCTACTTACAGTATGGATGTATTCGTTACCAGATGGACTTTCTCCACTCGCAACTCTATCAGCAATAACATTAACTACAATATCCTGTTCACGAATATTAGTTAATTGATTTCTCACAGAAACAACATCATAAGATGCTGGCTCAATAAATAATACTATTTTACCATCAGCATTACCTGAAGAGATTGATAGATTGTTTAATTCAATAATTCCATTTGCATAATTTACAGTTCCAACAGAAGTTGGATTGTAAATCTTTTCATTTCCTGCAGTCAAATAGAACATACGAATCTGACCAACACTATTATCTTCTAAGAAGAATGTATTAGTATTACCAGATATTTTAAAGCCAGATGATGTAATTGCGACATATGAGTTGATCACCGAACTTGCTTCGTGGTAGATTGGGTTGTTCAAAGACACCCTATATTTTGACACAGTGTTAAAGTTTGGTGTAACTTCATAGCGCAAATCAATTTTTGTGACGTTCGAAACAATACTCTCCTCAGCACCATCGATGTCACGCACTAAACGAGAATGACGAAATACAGAGTCAAACTTATTTAATGTTTCTTGATTATAACGCTTAATAATATCAACTGCGATCGCTTTGATACTTGCTGCAGATCTAGAAGTTGCAGACGAGTTATAATAAACTGTTGAATCAACTATAATACTTAGATAGTCAGGATCGACTATTTCAGGTAAAATAGAAACGACGTTCTTTGATTTTAATAGATTGTTTTTAATTTTTTCTTTTGTGTCGTTTGTTAGGGTTGCGCCACTAATTGGCTTGACACAAATATATGCTTTACCATAAATTGGTGGATCGTTTTCTTCTCCACCCCAAACTGAAATGGCTTCAATATTACTAAAGAGTTTTGGTAGAATAACTTTATAGTCATCAGCAGTTACTGCTCTGTTTTGTGCAGCATAACTTCTTGATGCATTATATTTAATTGAATCAATTCCTTCTTCATCTTGTCCACCTTGTGCACGAGATACAGTTGTAATGTTTACGTTAGCACCAGAACCAAAAGCACTTCCTGTGTAAGTAAAGATTCTTGCTTGGTTTCCATTACCTTTATTTGTTACAACATATTCTAAAGATACGATTGCACCATTAGGTGGTTTATATCCAACAAGACCATCACCAAAATAAATTTCAAATTTATTCTCGTCAACTTCTTTAATAAAGAATGCACGAGTTTCTGGTTTGATTTCAGTTAAACCAATATCAGAAATATAAGTTACAACTGATGAAGAGTTTGGATCTTCTTGAACAACTACTTTAAGAGTAGATAAATCTGCGTTAGCGTTATCAACGATATATTGTGCTGCAGCAGAAACAGTATATTTGTTTAATACTAAAGTTCCTTCAATAATTTCTACGTTATTAAATACGTAAGTATTAGTAGCAGAACGAGTAACGCTGTAAGGTGTATCAGTATTGAAAATATAATTGACTCCATCCACAGTAGTTCTAAAAGAAGAGCCACGTGGTAGAGTTAAAATGTTAGGATTGTTTGGTACGCTTGATGCAGTAATACTTAGAGTTGCACGAGGAGCACGAGCAGAACGAGGAGTATAACCTAGCATCTTGGCAAGAGATACTACGCTTGAACGTTTAACAGCAGAATCAAGGAACATTTCGTTTACTGTCATATTATGATACAACGCATTATAGTGTGTGTTGTAAGCTAGGACGTCTAATAATACAGACATACCAGAGCCTTCAAAATCATAATCGCTAAATTGATTTTGTGCCTTTAAATAGTTTTTTAGATTAGACTTAATTTGATCAAAGTCTAATTCTGTAACTTTTATTCTTTTGTTATCAGTTGCCATTATCGTGTTCTCTCTAGGACAAGATTAACTGTTAGTGGAGTAAAGGTATTTTTAATCTTAAATAAAATCTCAATATTAACTGCGTTTCTGTCCTCTAAAAACTGCACTCCCACATCTAGTAAATTTACTCTTGGTTCAAAGTTATTAATTACATCCGTAATCGTTTTCTTTAGCAATGCTTTCGTCATCGGTGTTGCGTTTTCGAATAGCAATGCTCTTACTTGAGATCCTATTTCGCTATGAAAAGGACGCTCGTAATTCTGTGTAAGAATTAAATTCTTAACTGCCTGTTTAATGGCATTCTCGTCATATTTACGTGCGACGTCTCCAGTTACTGGGTGAGCAGTAAACATTAAGTCGAGATCTTTAAATATACGTGTTGTGTTTGCCATCTAATTATTTAGTCATCCCATAAAGACTTTTGGATTACCACCTGCAACTTTATCACCACAAGCAATACTATCGCCAATACGGACTGCAGGTTTGCCCTCTATGAATACTATACTGCTACCAGAACTAACCTTTCTCGCTCCTCCACTATGGGTTGTTGTTCCACAGCTATGAGATTGATAAGTCGTTACGCCAGTGAGTTGACATTCCTTACCAGTAACAAAGGTTTTAACTGCAAAAGCACCAATCGCAGCAGTCGGAGGAAAACATCCGTGCCCAGTAGATTGTCCTTGTTTAATTGCAGTAGCTGGCATTATTTTATCTCGTTTACAATACTTTTATTAACATAAGACGCAAGTAGTTCTTTTCCAGTATCCCAATCATTAACAATCGATTGTGTAATAGAAACTGAGCCACTCGTTGATCCAGCTAATGGATCGGTTTCGCTATAATTTATAGTATAGGTTATAGTTTTATGTGTCAAAGAATCAGGTGTATAATAGATAACACCAAACTCGTCTTTAAGAGTATTGAGATTTACGTCTGTTTGGATAGTTCCATTTAACATACGAAAGTCCCACTTCTTATTTAAAAAGATCTCTACAAACTCTCCTTCAATCGATACGCTATTCCCATTAATAGTATAAGTCACCATTTCAGAGTATGGACTAATACTAATATCAGTTATATTTAGGCTACCACCAACGATCGTAGAGGATAAAGTTGCTGTTCCAACCCAAGTTTTATCAAGATATTCTCTTACTGGACTAAAGTTATATAAGCCATGACTTCCAGGATCAGCTACTCCAGGAAATCCAGTTTCGCTTATACTTACAACGACAGCCATTAAGCAGTTTCCGCAATATAAGCAAAGTTCTGAGCAACAGTTCTATGGTCTCTCATCGTAAAGAAAGATTTACGATTACCATCGTATTTCCAACTTAGGTGAATCCATACTGTTCTCGTTCCAGCATATTCTAAAATAACCTGATCAAATCCAGCAGGTAAAGTTTCAACTAATCTTGCAGCAGCATCAAAGTGCTGTTGTCTAGTAAAACCTGACAATACAATATCAACTGCTTGACCAAGATAATGCTGTGATGTTCTAGAAGAATTCGCTACATCTCCTGGACGTCTAAAGCCAGAGGTAATTGTCATATTAGGATATAATGATAATACGTGTTCAAGTATATTCTCAGAAAGTCCTTTTAGATTACAAACTATTTGTTGTTTAGTTAATCCCTGTTGATTGACAGGTGGACGTGATCCGTTTTTCGTAAACGCACCTAACTGGAAGTGCGAAGAAAGTTGTAAACTATTTGCAAAGTTATCCATATTGTAGATAACATCACAACTTTGAACGACTTCTTGTGTTTCTGCATTAGCCACAGGATTAGATTGATTACTAATTGTTCCTTGATCTAATTCATCAGCATCATACAAGCCACGATTAACGTTAAAGTCTCTGAATGGTGTAGAGTTACCCTCTTCTGGAACCTCATACGATTCTCTTTGTCTTGCGCTACGTGAGTTAACAATCAATGGAGTAAACTCTGGCATTTCGTTATCTTTTGCGTCAACGTCAATTACAGGAGTACCAAGTCCAGTTCTTGGAGCACCATTACCAATGTCAATTCTAGAGCCATCAATTTTAACTCCAGCATCACCATTAACGTTGTATGTTCCTCTTGCCTCTAAGTAAATACTATCAGCACGAACTCTATAATCTCCCTTAACTGCTGTGCTCATATCACCACCGACTTGTAAATCGGTATTACCTTGCACACGAGCATCCATATTTCCACCAACAGTTACGTTAGCGTTTCCGTTGACAACGATATCACATTGTCCTTGAATATTTAATTTTGCGCCATTCTTAACTACAACATCGACTTCACCCTCAACATACATAATCTTAGAACCATGTAATGCTTCATAGTGATTTCTTTCGTTGAAGTCATAACGATCTCCAACTGTTCGATTTATTTGAGTACCATTGTGATCGATTTCATAGTATGAACCTGTACGATGATATAAATTAATACGTTCAGCACGAGGTGTATCGTCTAATTCGAATACGTGTCCTGATTCTGTCGCAGTTACTTTATTAAATGGATAATCTGAGTTGTAAGGAATCTCAGGTTGATTCCAAGTTGTTCCATCAAATCTTTCTGCACCTCTCCAACGTCCTGCTTCTTTTTGATAGACAGAAGTCTTATCAATATCTTCGTGTCTTGCTAGTCGGTTGGTATCTGGTTCATTAAAATAACTTGGAACTCCAGTACTTGCACCATAGTTACCTGATTGAACTGAAGTAGGATTACCAATAATTCCACCATCTGGTGCTGCATCACCTACAGCTGTGTTTCCAGTATTACCTTCATAACCAGCAGCAGGAACTGTATCACCAGATCCGTTTGGTATACCACCACTTAAGAAAAATTGTTCTTCGGCTCTACGTCTACGAACTAATGCAGGTAAAACGTTACCAGCAGATTTGTTCCACATATTAAATGCAGACGCAGATGCTTCATAATTTTGTCTATTAATTTCAGCGACAACAGTTGAACGACCAAAGCCACCTGTACCAATATTGTATGAAAGCGAAACCATCGCATCATACATTTGTTGTGTAATTAATGCACGAACATTACGTTTAACTGCTGAACCAAAAGTTTTTTCAGCTAATGATTTTAATTCTTGTGCAGCCTCTGCCTCAGTTACTGTTCCAGGATATGATGGAGTGACAGGTTGTCCTCTCCAAGTACCAGAACCATAACCGATAGAATATTGTGTGTTGTCAACATAAGCAGTTGCACTAAATCCTTCGAATTGTTTAATTAAATTTACACCAGCATCAGACAAAGTAAATGTTCTTGCTGGTCTTGCACCTGTTAATTGATTGTTAAGATCTGCTGGCTCTCCAGTAACATCTGGTTCAGGAACGTTAGGAATTACAGCCTGTTGTGTATTTTCATCAAAGGTAATTTCGCTTTGTTGAACTGATAAAGGATTTGCTGAATCATCTTGAGGAATACCAGCAACAGATCCTAGAATAATTGGTAGCTGTTGACTCTTATCGCCATCAGCAAACCAAACAATAACAATACTTCCTTCTTGAATACCTGTACTTGAAATACCCACGCCACCTACTGAACTTGAGGCAACAGGGTTTACTGGATGTGACCATGGAAGATCGTGAGTTGGTAATACCGAAGCATCAGAAGTGTGAACTCCCATTACTCGAACTTGACATCTACCAAGTTTAAGAGGATCGTTTCTGTTTTCTACTTTACCTGTATATAACATCATATTATAAATTCTCCACGTCAGTTACATATGAATCTTTAATTAGTTGCATTACGCAAGTATGTTCTTTCGCATTAATTCGATGAGTTACTGTACCAACCATATACTTACCTGAAATAGTTGGATCAACATCTTCTGCATTTTCTCCAGGACGATTACTAACTGGCTGTGCACGATAAGTTGTTAAATCAACTACTTTACCGACAGTATAATCTGTTCTTCCTGGAACAGTAATTTCTACTCTAAATGCTTCAGCTTGTGCTAATAAACTTCTTCTTTGTAAATAGAATGGCGTATTAGAAGTATCGCCATAACCATTGTGTAAACCATAATGAGTAAAGTTATTAAAGTGTGCTGCCTCTGCTGTTGCTAAGGCATTACCACTCATTAATGGAAAGTTATTTAAATGAGGATAAGCATTAAAGTTAGTATAACCATCATACTTAAATGTTTTAAATCTTTTCGTTACGAAGTCATAAGAGGTTAAATTAGATCTATACATACCCATATTAATACGTTCAATAAAATTAAATCCCTCTGGAATTAGCATATTCGTAACACGTTTATAATCTTCGTTTGGATTACGACTACCTTTACCTTGACTATCAATATCACGACGATAGTTATCTTGAATAAAACTTTGCATAGTTGATTGACGATACAAAGTGTTTAATGATAGGAAGTTAAATCCATCTCTGTTTTCAAAGAATAAAAATGAACCAATGTTTCTTTTACTTACTGATTGTGCACAAGTGTATTGTATACAGTCAACAGGACTCCAATCATTAGCAACAAACTTAATACCATTTGCAGTATCTTCAATGTTTACTGATTTAATTGAAGTAAGTCCTATTGGATCTTCAACTAAAATTCTTTTAATAATATCGTGACAATAGCCAGATTGTGCCGAACGTAATCTTAAGTTTACATCTTTAATTGCTTCAGTAGAAATAAAATGAAGTGTGTAGGCAACAGAACGATCATTTGCACTCATACGTTCTGATAGTTTGTAGACGTAATATCTACCTTTGAATTCTTTTTCTGGGGATCCTTCGAATCCTGGAGTATAGACGTGCATCTCCAGATACTCTTCACCGATAAGTGGGAGTTGATTAATTAAATCTAACGATTCATTAAGAACGATATTCCCTGATATAAAAGGAGAGAATAGATCCTCAAAGATCGTCATATTCATCATTAGCATTCGAACGTCTACTTTACCTTTTTTACCAACTATTTCTAGCTGGGAAACTGAGACGTCTCCTGCAAATCGTAAATTACTAGGCATACTACTTAATCAATCTATCAAATTGTTCCAATAATCCAAATACTAAATTTGGCTCAACCATTTTAATTCTTCTTTTTTTCTCGTTCTCTGCTATTTCCCAATCTCTATAACTTAATGGAATAGCACCTTGTGTTGATGAATCAACAACAAGACCATCTTTAACATAATGCTTTGTTGCACTAGGATTAGTATACTTACTAATAATAAGTGATTCTAAGTTTGTAGCTGTTAAAGGAAAATCATTATAAACATCATAACGATCATTAACTAACATAATTACCCAGTGTAGTTCTGCATTCTTATAAAACTTTTCTGCTACGATTTCTGGTGTTTCACCATCTTTCATATCGTAGTATTGCCACATTGTTAAGCCAGAAAGTGCTTGCTTTTTAACTCTAACATTTGTAGTAATATCAGATAAAACTTTCAATACATCTTTATTGTTTTCTTTTAACTGATAATAAATCTTAGGGAATTTTTGGAAGTAAGCCATTATTTAACTACCTCACCAGTTGCTGCTAAAGTTTCTCTAGTCATAATTGTAAGTTCTTTAAACTCAAGCGTTAAGTTGATTTGAGTAGGTGCACCATTAGCAAAAGAAGTAAACTGTCCTTGTGGAGAATAGTTTACGTTCATTGATGTTAATACACAAGCTGTGTGTCTATGCACATAATCGTTTTCGTTTCCACCTGCATAATAGTAAATATCAAATTCAGATGGATAAGTAAATAAGAAACCACTAGCATCTTTAAACTCAGGATGCATATGGTACTTGAATTCGTCTATAATTCTTTTAACGTTGTCTGTTTCTGTTAAATCACGAGGATAAAACTGATAATCAAAAGTGAATGATCTAAAATCAACACCTTTGAACACTTGTTCTTTTTTAGGGTTTGATGCGACACCAGAAAGAGCAGATAAAGAATCTCCTAATGGACTTGCTGCAAGTCCTGCAGATGCTGCAATTGGTCCAAGATCTCTAGCTAAATCTCTACCAAGAGATGATGCTGCTCCAGTTATACCACCCTCAGAAAATGCACCGACAGTATTTACCCCAGCATTAACAAGAGCAGTACCACCTGCCATCATTGCTTGTGCACCCATTGTATCGGTATCTTCGTAATTAACACCGTAACGAATAGCCCAGTTATTTGGTAAGTGTAATGCGATTGCTGTTTTAAGTCTTTTAAGTGGCTTACTAAATTCTCTTTGTGCTGCTGCACTGGCAGTGTCTAAACCATTTGTAACATCTGATGCAGTCATATCAGATAGATAAGTACTTGTTCCAAATCCTATTGCTGCTCCAATTGGTCCACCACCTCGAACTCCTAAAGCATCACCAATAAAAGTACCAGCTATTAAACTTGCGCCAGTATTTGCTCCGATAACTGCTGCATTCGTATATCCTCTTCCATTTAGATCTCTACCAACTCGACTTGTTACATTCGGAATTGTAGATCCAGGATTGTCTCTAACTAACTTAGAATCTTCTTGAACATTAATATAGAACATAACATAGTTGTTACCATATTGATTAACTCCATTTTCACCTACACCTAGCAAATCCGAAGGATACGTATGTTCCTCTGGTTTATATGATTCTGCTGCACTACCTGAAGAGGTATTGCCGATGTTAGCGTCTGAAATTGGATCTAGAAATGCCATTTGTTAGTTATTCCTACTAAATATGTTTACGCATGAACTAAATAGAATGCGAATTGTTTTTTCTTAACTACATAGATTATTTAGGCGATGTATCATAAACGAAAATATAAACCCATGTTCCCTGAAAAATATAAAGGGGATCCTACTAGTATTATAATGCGAAGTTCGTGGGAGACCAGATTTGCAAACTGGTGCGACAGAACCTCATCTGTTATAAGTTGGAAGTCCGAAGAGACGATTATACCTTATCGGTCACCGATCGACAATCGTATACATCGTTATTTCGTAGACTTTCAAATACAAGTCCGTGATAAAGATGGACTACTCAAGACTTATTTAGTAGAAATTAAACCATTTAATCAAACAAAACCACCTATTTTTCCTGGAAGAAGGACTGTTAGATACCTAAATGAAGCAAAGGATTACGTAATAAACCAAGCGAAATGGGAGTTTGCTCGTAAATACGCTGAAGATAGAGGGTATCAGTTTATAGTTCTTACAGAAAACGAATTAGGATTAGCATAGGATAACTAAATAATAATATGGCAAAAGCACAAACAGCATCAGACGTCTTTGCAAAGTATCAGCAAGATCGAAACATAGCAAAGAAAGCACAAAGTTGGTTCAACAAACAAGCTGTTGAACTAAATCGTGCACGTATTCAACCTAATAAGTTGATGCGAGCAGGAGGTGGCTCAGACGCACAATTAAAGAATCGTGTAATGCCTGGAAAGTTATACATGTTCTTTTATGAAGCAAAAGGTAAGGACGATCTTCCTTATTGGGATCAGTTCCCTTTGGTATTTCCTTTTGATAGAACAGCAGATAGTTTTATAGGGTTAAATATGCATTACTTGCCTTATATACTTCGTGTTCGTTTATTAGATCGTTTATTATCGTATTCAACAAACACAAAGATGGATCAAACAACTCGATTAAAGTTTCAATGGGCAACTGTTAAATCAGCAAGTAGACTTGCTTTAGCCAAACCTTGTGTTCATAAGTATTTAATTAGCCACGTTAAGAGTCAATTTTTAGAAGTAGACGCAAGCCAGTGGTTTACTGCGATGATGTTACCTGTAGAAAGATTTACAGGTGCTAGCAAACAAGCAGTATGGGCAGAAAGTTTTGGGAGAGTATAATGTCAGTTAACGAAGCACCAGTATTAAATTTATCCGATTTTATCTCTAAGGTAAAAACTGGAGGACTAGCACGTGCAAATAGATTTGGTGTAGTTATAACTCCACCACGATCATTAGAAGTTGTAAGATCTCCATCACGTGGTCGTGTTATTAATACAGATTTCACTACTCGTGATCTATTTTTATTTTGTGATTCAGCCCAACTTCCTGGACTTAACTTTGCATCAACACAAGCAAGAACGTTTGGCGAATATCGTGAAATGCCATACGAGAAATTGTTTGATACAGTAACTCTTACTTTTTTTGTTGACAATCAAATGCATGTTCGTAGATTTTGGGAAGGATGGCTAAACGTAATTCAAGATCCGTATACAAGACACATGAGTTACTACAACGACTATGTCGCACCTATTACTATTCACGTATATGATGTTCAAAATTTACATCGTTATGCTATTACTTTACACGAAGCATATCCAAAAACAGTTGCATCAATGCAGTTAGATAGTACATCACGTGATCTATTAAAAATTTCCGTAACGATTCAATATAAATATTTTACGACAACATTCTTCGGAAAACCTAATAATGAACAAATAGAACAAGCAGCAATATTTTCTACTTCAATTGGCGATGTTGCATCACAAATTACTGCACAGACAACTTCTGTTCCGAATGATTATATGAATGCATGGGATAACTACCAAGAAAGTTTTAATAATCTAGCAGTACAGCAAGAAAACCAATTTAATAATCCAATTTCTTCAGCAACTCCAGTGGGGCAAGAAGAACCAACAACTGATCCTATGGCTCAATGGGCAGCAGCGAATCCACTAGACGTTAGTGCATAAGGTATAAAAAATGACAAAAATAGATAATAATTTAAGTGAAACATTTGGTTTAGAAAAACCAATAGAGAATCCAATTGAAGTAATGCCTAAACGTGAGGTGGCTCCAGTTGATAAGAATTTAGATAAGATTGATAGTGATTATAACGACAGTCGTGGTAATTTACACAATCTACTAGAAAAGGGTGAAGAAGCATTACTTCACGCTTTAGAAGTTGCAAAACAATCAGAACACCCAAGAGCATTTGAAGTGGTGGGTAATATGATCAAGCAACTAGCTGATGTAAACCAACAATTAATGGAATTACATAAGCAACGACAATCCTTTGATGATAAAAAAGACAAGGGATCTGATGCGAGAAGTGTAACCAACAACGCAATCTTTGTTGGATCTACATCTGAATTAAATAAAATGATTGGTAAATTAAAAGGAGAATAAATTATGGCTTTGCCTATTTCGAGTACTCCTACGTATACCGTAGTTGTACCAAGTTTAGAGAAGGAAGTTAAGTTCCGTCCTTTTCTAGTAAAAGATGAAAAAGCATTACTTATTGCTCAGCAGTCAGAAGATCCTAAAGTTATGGTCAACACTCTGAGGAATGTAATTACAAATTGCATAATTGATAAGGATGTAAATACAGAAAAACTAGCTACGTTCGATCTAGAGTATTTGTTTACTCAAATTCGTGCGAAGTCAGTAGGAGAATTAGTTGAGTTAATCTTTAGCTGTCAGCAACCATCGTGTAAAGATAACGATAAAGCAAAAGTAAAGGTTAGCATCGACATTACAGGAATTACAGTAGAAAAGAATCTAGAACATACTAGCAAGATTAGTTTGTTTGACGATGTAGGTGTGGTAATGAAGTATCCATCAGTTGAGGCTCTGACTAGTATTCAGAAACAAACAGATGGTAAAAACGCTGAGTTGATCGCTAGTATTTTCGGCATTATGGCTGAGAGTATTGATCAAATTTATAAAGGCGAGGAAGTATACCACTCTAAAGATTCTACAAAAGAAGAGTTGTTACAATTCGTAGAGAATTTAACTTCTGAACAGTTTGCGAAACTACAAAAGTTTTTCAACACTATGCCGAAGTTAACTAAGACAGTTGAGTACGATTGTCCTGTATGTAAACATCATAACGTCTCGAAGCTGGAAGGGTTACAAAGTTTTTTTTAATTAACCTCAGCCACGAGTCTTTAATGAATCATTACAAGACTAACTTTGCAATGATGCAATATCATAAATATTCGTTGACTGAGGTGGAAGAAATGATGCCTTTCGAGAGAGAGATTTATGTGCATATGTTAGTCAAACATCTCGAGGAAGAAAAACAACGTTACGAACAACAAAAGATGAAAAAACGATAAGGTAATTAGATGGCTATCGAACCAAACAACGCAGGTATGGGTACTATTCTGTTAGAGCAGTCACGTGCTCTTGAACAGAATAAAACCACAACTGTAAAAGAGATCGCATCAAAGGCATCGATTTTAGACGAAAAACTTCTAAGAAGTAACATTGAAATGTTAAAACTTAGAAAAGATCAAATCGAGTTTGATGAGAAATCTCTTGCTGCGATTAAAGATTTGACTGACGGAATACAAGAGATTCGTGGTCCAATCGCAAGAATGGTCGATGGCATTAAAGGATTCGTAAAACCTTTCGGTGATTTTATTAAAAATCCAGGACGAGGTTTAATGAAAGCATTTAACTTCGGTGGTCTCTTTAATAAATCAATTGCCAAATCAGAATTCGTAGAACAACAAAAGAGATTAGGATCGACCAAATCTAATGAAGAACTCGCTTTAGACTTTGGAGCGAACTACGACGCAAGAAGAAATTTATCTAAAACAAATAAAGAACTCCAGTACTTTAAAGATGCTGGGATGAATGAAGAGCAAATTGCTCGTACAGAACAAGGTTCTAAACTTTTAGCAAGCAGAGATGAAATGCTACAAGTTGTCGGTAATACTGACATTCGTGCAAGGTTTGCTACAGACCAAAACTTCTCAACTATTCAACCTGAAAAGGTAGATAGTGCTACTGGAGAAGAAGTTGGTCCAGCACCAAGTGCAGAAGAAAAAGAACAGCACTTGGAAAATGTTCGTCAAATGGATAGTCAAAATGACATCCTAGAAAAAATTGAAGCCAACACTAGAGCATCTGCTGGAGGTGGCACTCCAGGAAATCCACAACCTGCTGCTGGAGGTGGTGGTGGACTTATGGGTAAAATTGGAGAAGGAATTAAAGGTTTCGGTGGTATGGCTGGATCATTGCTTAAAGGTGCATTAGGTTTAGTCGGTATCGCAGGTGCTTTATGGATTGTAAGTAAAGCATTAAGTAATTTTGAAGATCTAGATTGGGAAACTCTAGCTAAAGGTGTAGGTACAATAGGTGCACTTGCTGTTATTGGAGTTATCGCAGGTAAAGCATCTGGATCTATGTTAATGGGTGCATTAGGACTTGCAGCAATTACAGGTGTAATGTGGTTAGCAAGTAAAGCACTTGAAGCATTTGAAGGTATCGGATGGGATACTGTTGCTAAAGGTTTATTAACTCTCGCAGGTGTGGGTGTTATTGGTGCAATCGCAGGTACTGCTGCTCCACTAATTATCGCTGGTGCAGTTGCTCTTGGCTTAATGGGTGGTGCTCTTTGGATTATCGGCGAAGCAATGCAAGCAATCGGCGAGGGTATGAACTCAATGACTACTGGTCTAGAAAGACTAGGAGAACTTGATGGTGGTAATCTATTAGCTGTTGCTGCAGGTATTACAGCAATTGGTGCATCAATGGTTGCGTTTGCTGCAGGTAACGTTCTTGCTGGCTTGGGTAATCTAGTTACAAAATTACTTTCTTTCGGACAGGATACTCCTGTTGAACAATTAATTAAGATTGGTGAAGCTGGTGCAGGTATTCAAGCAGCAGCAGCAGGATTAGATCAACTCGGTTTATCAATGGCGTCTTTCGCAGACGTTGACGCAGACAAATTAGAAAAAGCAATGGATGCACTCGGTGAGGCTCCATGGCGTAGAATGACATCATTTGTTCAAGCTGGTGGCTATATGAATTCCGATGGAACAATAGTTACTAATGCTTCAGCAATGACATCAGCAGCAAGAGATGAATCTGCTGGTGGAGGTGGTAACGTAAATACAGTCGTTGCACCTACTTCTAACAACAATGTATCGACATCAGTTAATACTGTGTCGATCCCTGTAAGAAATACTGATTCTACTGTACGTAGTCAATACAATAGCAGTAGAGCATACGTGGGAGCATTTTAGTAATGTCCAAATTGCTCTCACTAAAAGGTTTCTTGAAGGAATCGGAGGAATATCAAAATGGTGGACTTACTGTCTTTGATATTGATGATACTTTATTTCGTACTACGGCTAAAATTGCGGTCTATGATACGAAGTTACAAAAAGTAACTCGAGAGTTATCGACTTCTGAATATAATAGCTACAAACTGAAGCAAGGTGAAGTATACGATTATAAGCAGTTTAAAGATGCTGCTAAGTTTTATAAAGAATCTGTTCCAATTGCAAAGATGATGGCGAAAGCTAAAGCAATTCTAGCGAACAGTATTAAGAATCCTTTAAGCCGAGTAATTATTATCACTGCTCGAAATAACTTCGATCATCGTGATAAGTTTTTAGCGACTTTTAGGAAATATGGTTTCGACATCGACAAAGTTCGTGTTGAAAGAGCAGGTATGATTGGCGACATTGATGTACCTGCGATAAAGAAGATGTTAATTATTCGTGCTTACTTAATGACTAAGCGATATGCACGAGTAAGAATGATTGATGATGATTTGAATAATCTAAGAGAATTTTTGAAAATGAAAAGAATGTTCCCTACTATACAATTCAGTGCGTATCTTGCACTTGAAGATGGATCTATTAGGACGATAAAACAATAAATGCTGACAATGTGGGAGTTAATGCAAAATATGAATAAGGAAAAGAAGTTCTTATTCCACCACAAACGATATGATCATTGGTTTTGGCATAGAGGTATCTTCGGCTGGTTTTGGAATAAAGTCGAGAAATATGCCAGTAAGTTTAATAATTGGATATGGAACAAAAGGTGGAGAAGAAGAAATTAAAAAAATGGGGGACGAAAGTCCCCCACTTTAATTATATAACGATAAGTCTATTACTGATTATTCTGCTTCAGCAATTTTCTGGAAGTAAGACATCACGTCAGCGTCATCGTCAGAATCTGCATTCTTTGTTGCCAAAGCAGGAGCAGGTTTGCTCGGTGCAGGTTTAGCGACAGCTACTGGTTCGTCATCCATATCTGCAGCACGTTTAGTGCTTGGAGCCGACTCACCACTTAACACATCGTTAAGACGTTTTTGAAGTTCTTCGAAAGATTTGAACTTATCAGGTGAGACAAATTCAGAAAGTTTATGTTGTTTTCCTACAACTTCCAATAGTGCAGATTCTTCACCACTGTGTAATGCAGCAGGTTCCATAAACGCAGACTGATCATAGTTAGAATAACCATCTACTTTACGCATTCTGATTTTAAAGTCAGCACCTTCCCAAAGATCGAAAACGTTTACTGGCTTTTCATCTTCGAAAGTTGGACGTGCTTTGTCCATAATCTTATCAAAGATTTTCTTACCAAACTTGAACAGTTTTACTTGTCCTTCGTTTTCTGGATGTTTAGGATCTGAAATCACTAGTACGTTAGCAATATAACCAAGACGTCTCTTTTGTTTTCGAGCGATCTCTTTATTTGCTTCAATACCAGAGTTCCATAGTTTTGAATTTAATTCTCCGACAGGATCTTTTCCACCGATAGTAGTCAATGAGTTTTCAATGTACCACTTACCAGTTGGTCCTTGGAATCCATGAGAAAATACTCGTACCCATGGTAGTTCGTCACCCTCAACTCGAGGTAGGAAACGAATTACTGCAGTTGCATTACCAGCTTTATCTGGATCAAGTCTCCAGAATCTAGTATCTTCGTTTGAGTTTTGGGATTGTGTTGCTTGAGGGTTCGCAAGTTTTTCGAATTCGCCAGCAATTTTGCTGAAGTCATCATTGCGAAGTTTCTTAAGTGTATTAATATCCATATGTTTCTCCGTATGTTAATATGTCGTATGTTGTTATTATATTAGTATGTTTCTTGCAAAGCAAATCACATACCCATAATATTTAGTTCCGATAAATCACGACGAAAAATATCGAAACCTTTTCCCAGCTTTGCACTAGGGAATTTTACAAAGCCACTTGTTTTGACAACTCGTTTAGCATCATCTTCAAAGATGATATCGCTAGACTTCCAGTTATCAAAGAATGGTCTGTAACTGTTAAGGATTACCAAACTTTGCACTGCTACCTTTCGTCCAAGTAACAGTTTAAACACTTCTGGTATTCCCTTTTCCTCAAAATCAAATAGAGAAGTAATCTCTTTTCGATTCTTTTCACAATGTAATGTAATTACATCGAGATCGTTTTGGAAACTTTGAGATAATGATTCCTTGTATTTTAACCAAGACTTCCAGTAATCATCACCGACACTACCAGTATAGAGTACGCTATCATTTCCATAAGATAAATTGGAAACGAAATACTCAATACATTCAAATGGTGTCTTAAATCTTTTACCAAGTTTTTCATATAAACCCATATCATTTCGTTGCGTGTAACTAGCATAAGGTTTTCTCCCTACATTTGTCGTAAAGGCATCAAAGGAGTAGTTCCGATAATGCAGTTTAATACGTAGGTGTAATTTGTATACTTCATAACCATTCATTACATATCCAGCTTAGCTGTTTTAGGTAAGTAGTTCAAGTCCTGATAACAAACTTCTAATTTCTCTTTAAGTGGTCCTTTGATTAGATGTTTGATATCAGAGGGTTCGATAAAATTTACTTCACAGTACGCAATGATTGCATCTAAATGAGTAAAGCCACCATTCTTACCTTTGTTGATAACTTCCTTTTCGATATACATTGCAAAGTTTTGAGCATCTTTAAAAATCATACTCGTGCTTTCGAGAGATAAAACTCAGTTGTCTTAATCATATAATCAATGCTCTCATACTCTTTATACTTCTTACGATACATATTCCAGACAGGAGTAGTTCCTTCTTCTGGTTTCATATCTTTATCGAACATATCAAGATACTTGTCAAACCAACGATCAAGTTTCTCACGCTGAGTTGTCAAGAACGTCTTGTACTCGTTAATCTTTTTCACATCACGCTGTAGCGAAAGCATTGGCAATTCGCTTTGGATCTTACTCAACTCAACCATCATATTTTTCTCCATTGTTATAATATATTATACTCTATTTTGTCTTGAAAGTCAACTTATTTTTTCCACTCTTTCCACGGAATCAGTTCGTCTGTCTGTTCATCTAACTTAAGATAGCCATCTTCAATTAATTGATTGACGACTGTTTCGACTAGATCTCTGTATTTCCATTTACCCATTAGATAACCCAAGTAGCCAATGAGTGATGCAAAAAATACTGCAACATATCCCATGTCTATAAACATATGTTTAACCTCTTCGCATTCTAGCGATGTCTTTTGCATCCTGCTCCTCAAAAACTGGAACCATATTCGACTTATGCATTGTAGCTATACCAAGTAGTTTTCGTTCGCCACTGTAAACCATTGGTTCTTTTTTTGTACAAGGTGCAAACCCACCTGTTGATCGACTAGGATAGTGAGGTGTCTCTCGTACGACATACCCACTTGCCTCCCATGGAAGTGTTACCACTCCCCTTAGTTCTTTGCCTTTTAACTGATCAGGATGAGCATTGTGTTTTCGTAGCCAAGCATCGTGTTCTGCTTGTCGTTTTTCCCATCCAGGTTTTTTCTTGATTTTCACTTTTTTACGACCATTGTTGGTAGTCGAAAACCATGCAGGCATTAGTCCCATATTATAGTTCCTCTACCGTAACACGATATTGTTTACCATGGACGTCTTCGACTTCAATGGTCTTTTTGGTAGAAAGGAAGTACCCTTCATCTGGATGTAAATCCATTTGAGGATGTGATGCACTCTTAATAAGCGATGTTACTTGTTTTGCTTCACCAAGTAGAGCCTTACTAATCGTAGCAGCAATATAGTCACAGTAAGCTAGTTTAAACATAATATTCTCCATAATCTAAAAACCTATTATACTACAGGTTCACTCAAAAGTCAACAACTATTTTTTCTTTTTTGTTGTTTTCTTTACAGCAGTTTCGATCTCTACAGCAACGTTCTCTGTCGCACCATCAACCTTTTGTTTAGATGCTTCAGCAAACATTTTAGCAAATTGTGCTTTCTGATCGGTTAGATATTCTTCACCTTTTTCTAAGATTACCTTAGTAGATTTCATTTCTCTGTAACCAAGATCAACTGGTTCTGGAACAGGAAGTTCGTTTTCAATAATATCGATAATCGGATTACCATTGATAAAAGTATCTTCTTCGAATCTTTGTTTTGCCTCTTCTTCTGACTCTGCGTCAGTAGTCCAAGTCTTTTTACCTTTTAGAATAAATGTATAACGATACAAGTTTCTTACAGGTTCGGTTGTTTCAACTTCGTCATTCTCTACAATTGTAGTCGTTTCAACCATAGTCTTCATTTCTTCTTCCATAGATTATTACCTCTCTAATTTAGCTGGATCCATTAAAATTTCTGTTTTTACTTCATCACCACGTTTGCAAATGTAAACTCCCCATCCTTGCTCAAGTGGTACGTCTTTATATTTAGCTGATACTAAACAATCGGTTTTGTCGTAGTAGAACAGTCTTGCTTTTTTGTATTTATACCAATCGCAAACTATGTAAAGTCCAATGCCGATTAATAGTATAAAAAACGTATATTTTATTTTCATATGTATTTATATTTAGCCATGTAAGATCGAATCTCTTCCATGGACAATCCTTTGTTCCAGTAATAGTGTTCAACGTCTTGTTCGTTAACTGGATCAGTGTTCTCAGCTTGCATATCCCAACGAATAGCAGTTTTCTCATCTACGTTATGATTAGTAATCATACAGTTAATGTGTTCTTCGAACTGCTCTTTTGCAAGAGATTGTTCTTTCTTTTCTTCTTCGATTTGTTTTTTGATTTGATTTGAAAGATAGTCTGCTTCAGCTTGCAACTCTTCTGTAGACATAGCAGAGAAATTCATAAAACGAGGACGAATGCCATTAGCATCTTTGTAAGCATCCCAAATGTATGTTTCTAAATCGTGACGTTTCATATCTTCAACAGTGTAGATACCTTGATCATTCCAGAATTGTATATCTGTAATGATCATACTTGCCCAACGATTAGCAGGATCTTCATCGATCCATGCTTGAGTCTTTGCATTTTGTTCTGCGATATAAGTAGTCAAGTCCATCATATAAACCTCATTTTCAATTTTCATACTACTATTATACTACACTTTTTTGCAAAAGTCAACACTTATTTTATGCTAAAATTAACCTTGTTAACCCTACCATATCAATCCCTGTTAGAAAGATATAGTTTGCTAGGAGTCCAAAAGATTTACGTGTATAGGCACACCATGCATACGTAGCACAGCTTACGATCCAGATAGGATAAAATATAATTAGAGGAGGGTTTGGAACTGTTACTGCCATTCCAATTGATACACCTATAGAACATGCCCATGCTAGAACTTCTAATGTAAATCTTAGTGGGTAGGCTCTGAAGTCCGAAACTACCCAATTCTTCACAGCTATTAGTCTATTCATAGTATGAGTTGTTCGGTAGATCAAATCCGTTTTCGTAAAGTATATCGTTTATAGAAGTATCGTCTTCTTCATAGGCAAGAATCGGTGCTTCATCATTAGCATCATAGATATCAGCAATCAGCTTTTCTACTTCGTTAACATCGATCGACATTTTCTCTGCGATCTCAAAGGAATCGTATCCTTGATTCAACAACTTTTCAATTTTCTTTTTCACGTTTATCATCATATATCCTTTTGTTATGTGTTAATTAGGAATTCTTCAACCCTAACACCGACTATTATACTACAAGTCAACATAAAAGTCAACACTTTTCTTCAACTTTTTTCATCTTTTTTTCAGAAAAAAACCCTGTAAAATCAACGTTTTATAAAATAATAACAAAAAACCCTCCAAAAAAGAGGGTTTTCTGCAAGTTTTTTAGTCTTTTTTAGTCGTGTCGATAGAAAATATGCCTATCAATCTTAGCTACATACGTTAATTCTGTTCTCCAATAAGGTTTAACATAGTCTGCGTGATAGTGCGTAGCACCCTCAACCATACCAGAGTAGTATCCAGACAGCACCTTATAGGCAGCATCTAAACTTTGTTGAAAATTATAAGACATACGAGTTCGTTCTGATATTTCATCGGACTTACCATCACAATACCAACTGAATTGGCATTTGTTTTTGATAGGTACGATCTTACCAGAATTTTCTTTATGCCATTTACTGGTTGGTCCTTGGTAAATGACTTCGCATACGCTATTGGGGAATCGTGAGTCGTTGACTCTATTTAAAGTAACTAATCCGACAGCTATCTTTCCTGTCATGGATTCAGTACCAGATTCAAAGTAGATGTTTTTTGCTAAACATTCTACATCTTCATAAGTCCAAGCACTTACATTCTTTTTATACTTGGGATAGACTAGATCAAGATCGGGATTGGTGTCCGCACTCGCTTGATTTGGTGGATAATATAAAACCATCGATAATATTACTGTCGCTATCAAAGGCATTATTAAAGTTCTCGTTTTCCACATACAGTTTCCTTTCTGTGTTGGTCAATTGCTTCAACTTGTTTCTTTTTATTCGCATAGTAGAGGTGGCTGTCACTTCTTTTCTACTTTACCTTTATCTTCTTCATTACAAATCCTTGACGATCAGGCAACATGGTTAGAGAGATAGTATCACCCTCTTTCCAATCTGCATCTTCTGCAATCGCTTCAGGAATTTTCATAATGACGTGTTCAGGATCTCCCTCAATGTCAAAGAAAATTTCTTCAACAGGATACGTTCTAGTTTTAGGACGCATAATAGCAGTAGGGGAGTATTTCTTAGGATCTTTCTTACCAAGATTCATATCTTTATTGAATTTCAGCTGAGAAACATCTACCTGTTTGTCTTTGTCTGCCATAATTTCTTATCTCAATTCTTCTCTAAGTTTTTGGTTTTTCTTAAAACGTTTGATGGCTTGTTTCTTTGCCTCTTTACGTATTTCGCTAGGTTTAGAATAATATTGTTTTTCTCTAATATCACGCATCAAACCTGAACGATCTACTTTACGTCTTAATTTACGGATCGCTTTTTCAATGTTATTATCTTCAACATAAACCATGAGTCCTTGCTCTCTCGGTCTTTCTGGTCGGCTATTTCTCTTGTTGTCGAAATGTTTGTTGCCGAATTTGTTTCCACCTCGAAAGTTTCTATTATTTGGTCTCATCGTTCTCCTATTATAAAAGTTAATAAAGTGGTAGGTTATTCTGTTGCCAAGAAACCTACCGAAACTCCGTCAGCCTAAATTAGGCAGCAAGTGCAAAGTTTTCGTTTGCGTTTGTGTTTTGCTGTCATCTCGTCTGATCTTCGTAAACCTGTCGAACCTAAAATCACCCCCATCATAAGCACACTCAGTAAATGTGTTTATGGTGGAGGTGGTGGGAATCGCACCCACGTCCAAGTATCTTCCAAGCAGAGTCATCAACTCAAGCATATTATTTAGTATATTCTTTAATTTCTTGCAAGTAAATCAGGCAGTTCCTCTGCTCTTGTAATACTTGTAAATCTTAACGTAATATTCAAAACACTTAGGATACATTTCTGGATTAGGAAGTTTAATTCCACGTCTTTCCCAATATGATAGAAACTCTTGTATCTCTTTCTCCACACAATTATGCTAACTTGATAATAGTAGTAGTCACAGCAACAATTTCATCAATCTCTTTTGACACGTGTCCGAGGGACTCTTCTGACACTCTATTTAATTGTTCTAGGAATTGACTGTCTAGCATATCTGCTTTATTAAAACATAAAGCACAAGCATATCTAATTCTTAGTTCTTGTGGTGTGCCTGAAACAAATCCATGCATATCGTTTTTCATTAATGCAGGAATAGTTTCTGAGATAATAGTCATTACTGTATCACGTTCTTCTACTAATGAGTCATCAAAGTAATCTTGTGTGATATCGTGCATCATCTCAATTTGATGATTACAAACTGCAGTTACCAAACCAATCTCATTTGCATGATCATAGTTTTCAAATGCAATTAATCTATCTTTTAATTTATGTGCAAAGGTTGGGATTCCTACGGAATAATTAATATACCATGGATCAAACGATTCCACTTCTTGTTCTTTGATATTTACATTATCTGTCATTGTATCTCCTATACTCTCGTTGAGTTCATATAACCTTTGAGTGTTTCTTCCATTGCTCTTTTAGAAGCATAAACATCATCTAGTAAATTATAAACTCTGGTTTTTAATTCTGTAAAATAGTTATCATTGGCAATAGTTGGTACTACCAATTTTATTTGATCTGCTGCAGTTGTTGCTGCAAGACCAGCATTTGATAGTTTAGCTAAACTTACGTCAATACCAAAGGTATTAATACCCATAAAAGATCCTTGTCTTACGAATCCATCGGATAAACCTTTTTGTACTAACTCATTACCTAATGCATCTAACTGTTCGCCAATATACTTATGTTTGTTATCTTCAATGTGTTGAATATGTTCCATCAAACAAATATGTGCAGCAACTACACCATTCATTGTAGGTTGCCACGTATGTCCGTGTTCCCATGTCTTACTAGCAATCATACTTGAAACTTTATCATTATGTAAACTAGCACTTAAAGGAACATAACCATTCGTAAGTGATTTACCAATGGTAATAATATCTGGTCGAATAGACAAATACTGATGTGTAAATAGTCTTTCGTTCTTACCGAAACATCCAGCTACATCATCCAATATAAAAAGAATATCGTATTCGTCTACAAGTGCTTCAATGTCTAGCCAAAACTCTTTACTGTAGGGAGCAATTTGATCATTCCAAGGTATCGATTCTAATATAATCGCACCTGTCTCTTTACTGTGTGTTTGTAGATACTCTTTAAGTTTGGCTATCTTATATAATTCGTTTGCACGTTGGTCTTTAACATCCTCCCAACGTTTACCAAGAATAACTCTTGTTCTATTAAACTCAGACCATCCACTATAGTTTGGTCTTTCTAATTCTGTTGATAATGTCTTTGTGGTATACGTTGTTCCGTGATAACAAGGAGCAATTGATATAATGTATGGACGATGTGCACCTTTAGAAGTCCAGTAACGATCCACAGCATTAATTGCTGATTCGTTAGCATCACTACCACTTACAGCATAAGCAATAGATTTCATATTAGAAATATTGCATAATAAATCTGAAAGAGAATCTACTAATTCAGAAGACTCTCCAGTATTACCTCGAACAAAATCAACCTTATTGTCAAAGATGTGTTGTTTTAGTTTATTATGATTATACCCTAAAGTAAATGCAGCATTACCAGATTGAATTTCGAGGGATTTAGAACCTCCCTCGTATTCAATCCAATAATCGTATGTAGCAATAACTTTCTTATTGCTCTCACCAAGACTAAAAGGTTTTAGTTCGTTGTTTAGCATACTGTTTTTAAATGCGCAATCATTTGGTCAGCATCTGATACAAAGAATGGATCGTATGGACAGTTATCCATTAGATCTGGTTCTTTGAAAATCGCTTTGACTTCCATGTTGTCAACCAACATAGAATATCTCCAGCTACGATGTCCGAATCCAAGATTACGTTTATCTACTAGCATACCCATAGACTTCGCAAAGTCTCCATTTCCATCAGGCAACAACTTTGTATGAACAAGGTTTTGTGACTTCGCCCATTGATGCATTACAAACGCATCATTAACAGACGTACACCAAACTTCGTCAACACCAAGATCTTTAAACTCTTGATGACGTTGTTCATATTCAGGTAGTTGTGAGTTGGAACAGGTAGGTGTGAATGCTCCAGGAAGACCAAAAATTACAACTTTCTTATTCGCAAACAAATCATTTGTATGCTTATAAACCCACTTGTAAGGATTGTCTCCACCGATCGATTCATCACGCTCTCGCATGTAGAATAAAACATCTTGTAGTTTCATCTTATATTCCCTTCCATTGTTTATATTCAATTCTCAGCTTTTTAAAGCCATCGATATAGTCATCTCGCTTACCCTCAAAGATGTCAATGCCTTGATCTTTGACAGACATAATAATTAACATTCTTTCAATGGGTCTTCCAAATAATTCTTCAAAACAAACAGCATAAGCAGATGTTTGCATAAAGTAGTTCGCAATCATCTCCCTCGTTTTTGGTTTTGAAGAAGTTTTAAAGTCAATGACTGATAACTTACCCTCATACTCAGCAATACAATCCACTGTTCCAGCAACACCTAAGTGATCGCTGTACAGCTTATCTTCTAAGCAGTGAATGTTATTGATTTTGTGGAGGTAAGGTTTAATATGTGTGAATTCTTCTTGATCAAAGATGTCCGAAGTATCACCTTTATTAGATAGATAATCTTCACACAGTTTGTGAATGCTTGTCCCACGTTTTGCTGCACGAGTAGATATCTCGTTCGCAACTTTGGCACCAACTCTATCTCGCCATTCTTGAATGGCTTTTTTGTTTAGTAATCCAGTTACAGAAGTTACGGATGGATAGGATTTACCAGATGGTGTCTGATAAACCCTACCATGTTCTCCGTCTATTCTTTGTAACGTAGGAAAGTTATGTTCAATGTGTGTAAATTTCATCATAATATTATACTACATAATAAATTGCAAAGCAATTATGTAAGTTCGAAGTGTGGTGCGTCAATAAAAGGACGCTTGCCCTCTGCCCTACGTTTATCGATATACTCCATCATTGCATCATCCATAGTGCCTGAGAAGTCGCAAATGTTATTGATATGCCATGCTGCACCCCAACGAACAGATACACCTTGTTCGTCTGCTGCTTTCTTCATAGCATCTGCAATATTATCATATACGTTTAATTCCCAAGTAACAGCACCATCTACGTATGCAACTAGATCGACTGCTTTACCCTCAAGATGCTTAGACTTCATAGTCTGTGATTTGCCAGCCTCAACATACTTTCGTTGAGTTTCTTCTGAACGTAGTCCTTCGGTAACACCAAAGTCTACATCAGTTAATTCAATTGCTCGCTTGACCACATTGACTAGGGATTCATCAACTCCGTCTAGTCTGTCTAACGATCTTTGTGATAATTTAAATGTCATTGTTTATTCCTTATTTTGCAACCCAAGATTTTACTGTTGCTACCACTTTATCCTGAACAGCTTTTGCCCAGACTGGTTGTGGTAAATTCCAACCAATAAAAAGTCCAACGATTAACCATGTAAGCATAGTTTTCATCTCCTATTTTTCTTTATCTTCGTAATCAATACGTGCTAAGATATACTCTTTAACGAGATTACTTCGCACGATATCATTTGCATCAAACTCAATACGAGCATAACTCTTCATGAGTTTTAATACATCTAAAAATTTAAAGAGTCCTGATTTATCACCAGTCTTCTTCAAATCTGTTTGTCGATAGTCTCCACAAAAAATAATTCTGGATCTATCGCCTACTCGAGTAGTAATAGTATCGAGTTCTTCCCAAGTCATATTTTGACATTCATCTACAATAATAACTGCGTCATCAAACGTCAACCCTCTTACAAAAGAAGTACTTGCGAATTCTACTGTTCCTTGATCAGCCAATAAACTATAAGCATCACGTCTACCGAATAGATGAGTACAAATCTGTTTATATGGTAATTGATACTGCTCTAACTTCTCAGCTAGATCTCCAGGAAGATGTCCAATTTCTCTTGTTTGAACAGCCGATCTAATAATGATCAATTTATCATAGTGAGTTGCTCTATTTAATACTTCTTCTAAACCTTTGTATACTGCGATAAAAGATTTACCTGTACCAGCAACTCCGTGCAGTACAATCAATTCTTTGTTTGATTTGTATGAATCAAAAAAGAGTTCTTGATTCTTTGTTAGAGGTTTAATTACTTCTAACTGATCAATTTTAATTTTGGGTGGTGCTGGCTTTCTGCCAGTTGAGGGATTTACGTGATCATCCTCTTTACGTCTAGATGCTCTAGCCATTTAATCCTTACTTATAAGTCTGTTGTTTTATTAAGAACAGATCCAGGAGTCCGTTTATGAATGTTATTCAAGACTTCCTTAAATCCTTTATTCTTTCCGAGATCGGTATTACCAGAACGATGTCCTTGTACTACCATTGGTGCTGATTTTAATATTTGAGTATGGTTTTTGTTTTTCTTTACATACTCATCTCTTTCGGAGATTGACATTACGACATCAAATTCTTTTCCTGTATCGTTGTCTCTAAAACTGTAAGTTGGCATATTGTACTCTCTAATTAACTATTATTTATTTAGGAACGAATTCCTACTATCTGATGTGTATTTGACATTGCAGTAACAAGCATATCTTTAAACCATTTAGGAATATCTCGTTTTGTCCATTTTGCAAATCTAACCTTGTCAGCAATATAATAGTTATGATAGGATTTCAAACTATCATTTTTAACAATACATTGAGGATAATGTGCCATTGCAGGATAGGGTTCACACCATACACCCTGTTTTATATTCTTTGGAATACTAATTAAATGTTTTGAAAGTTTTTGTTCAGTAAGATGCACCTTACCATAACGATGAGTATATTCGTGGCAAAGATTAATCCAAAGAGTATACAACCAAGTATAATTCTTTTCGTTTTCACGACACCAAATACCACTAGGATGTTTAATGTGTGATGCCAAATATAACTCTGAATCCATTATTGGATCTGGATGTTTCCAACGAGCAATACGTCTTCCACTAATAGATTTACCTTCCCATTGCGTACCATCAATAACACGATGTGCAGTGGAAAGCAATTGTGCATATTCAATAATCATCTTAACGACGTGTTTGTCGCAATGATATTCAGCACATAGTTTTGGATTAGGATCTAAGTAGAATATGTTCAAATCGATTTCACCATTTCTTTTAGAAGAGTAAGAGTAGTATCTACGTCTTGATGACAGATCGCATTACCACCACCCTCTTTAAAGTAGTTAATACATTCTATAGAATCGTCAATTAGAATCGTTTTTTCATTTGCGAATTTCGCTTTTGCCGATCTACGTTCAACAAAGTTTGCAGGCATCGACTTCAGCATCGCTACATTTTTCAACCACCAGCTTTTTTGATCACTAGCAATCTTCATCATTTCAGGATCTAAAGTATGAGTCGAAGAACAGATTTCAACTTCAAATCCATTATCGTGTGCAATCTCTAACACACCTGCGATAAACTTTTCATAATCAGGCATCAAAGGTAGTTGCCTAAACAGATTTTTATTAAGGACTTGATCCCTAAAGTCATCGTATAAGAATGACTTACCACCTGCAAAGTAATGTTTATCAAAATCGGCGATAACGCCATCCATGTCTAAGTATATTTTTTTCACGTTTTTCATCATATTTTCCATTTTCATAAGTATATTATACCACAATATTTACAAAAAGTCAACACTTTTCTTCATATATTTTGAATTATTTTTGCCTGTATTTACAGGGTTTTAGACAAAAAAGGTGATAAATTTGGGGGAGAGAACGACTCGGACTTCATAATTTTGCCTGTTTCTTCGTTCTTAATAGGCATTCCAGTAGCTGGATCGAACTTCGAGAAGTTACTTCGAACTACCTCTTGAAACGCTCCATTGATATCCCATCCTCGAGATAGTGCATAACCGATAGTTACCCAGATAAGATCACAAACTGCATCTAGTTGTTCGGTATCATCTCCATCTACAAAAGCAGATACGAACTCTCCGTACTCCTCTGTAATAAGTTTTGCATAGAGATTACGCTGTGCTTCATTATCGGTGTTAGTAGTTTGCCCAGCATTTTCAATCCACGTTTGTACATCATTAATCATTTGTTACCTCGATTGTGCTTGTTTAATAATTCTTTGTAATTCTTCATTTAGATCTTGATTCGCTTTAGAGATGTCCGCATTAAACTTTCTCATTCTTTGATTCTCTAGATATAGAGATCTTAGTACTATTGCAGCAGATCGTGTTTCTTCGCTTTCACTCGCTTCAAGTCTTTCTATTTCTTTTAACCAATCCATAAGTGTATTATACTCCTTTCATTCTTGCAATTCAATCCCAAAGTGCATCATAATATTTGCCAAAGAGACGGAATCCATTCCTAATTCTTTTATATTGTTTATCTGTTGGACGCCACATATAATCATCATCTAGTTTACTTTGGAAAGCATGGATCATTTCATCCATTACCCAATCCCAACGTTTGAAGTGATTGGCGTCTGTATCCCATGGGTTTTCTTTTGGTGGACAATTAGTGCTTCGTAATTCTGCTGGTACGTCTTTGTCATCTACAAAGGGAGCACCATGCTTGGACTCTTTTAATTGCACGAGCATTGGAACAACAATATGTGCCAGAGTATGATCCATACTCCAAGTGTCCCACCGATCAATATGAACTTTTACTTTTTGAACTCTTGTGTCAAGATAAAGATTAATGGTATGATTATATATCCACTGTAAAATATCTGACTCACTATACCAACGATTTGTATAGTTTCCAATGTTAACTTTCATAATGTTCTCCAAATACTTTAGGTGCTTGCTCTCCAGCAATTTCCATATCGTAACGATGTGGGTAATGCCTTAATAAAGATCTTGCTCGACTTCGTATCTCGCTAGGAACACGTGGTGTCCTTTTGGGATTACATAAGTCGAGCAAGAATGCTTCTGTGTTAATTACTGCATTACGACGTTCAATCGGTAGTGTCATAATATAACCTTGTTTTTAGTGATTTGTTTTTAAGAGATTGTATACTGATTCTTCAACACGCTTAGTATTGTCTTCTCCACTGTAATATAGTTTTCTTTGCATTGCCCAGTCCGAAATGTTGGCGATATAGTCATTTAATTTCTCCTTGTTCCAAGTAGCCTCATCTATTGACATTAATAAAGATTCATAGATTGCTACTTTTTCTGTTGGTGTAAGATCTATTTTACGAGCAGATTTAGACATTTTAAACCTCTTGTGAGTTAATGGGTTTTCTTATGTCTTGAGTTTTGACAACGTTCCTTCAGAATCAATTGATTGAATTTTACTAAGGATTAAGTCGTCACCCCAAGAACTTAAATAATCATTATCTAAGCGAAATGTTGATAAGACTTCTCCCTCTGTTAATATGCGTGTTGATGAAATCACTTCACCAAGATGCTCTTGACTAAACTCTTCTAATTCCTCACACGTTACTGAATCGTTAGCCCATTCAAGTTTCTCTTTGTCAGAGATCTCATCAGGAACTTTAACTGCATAACGAATACGGAATTGAGAAATTGCATCTACCAATACATAAGCCATCATAAAACTCCTATAAAATTATTTAGTATGATTATACGTTTTGCTACTCTTGCAGATCAAAATATTTTTCTTCGACTTCCATCACTGCAGTTACACGCCAGTGTTCTTTCGAACGATTTGTAAGTTGATGTTGAACGTCGTGCCCATTAAATGCACGAAACTCTCCAGTACTCCAAATACGTTTTTCTTCGTCAAAGATTAGTGCTTGTTTACTGGGTTCAGGAATTGAAATACCAAAAGAAATGGTATACCCAGATAATTTCGGATTGTTCATCGATTTACGAATCCAATCCCATACATACCCATCGTGATGGACAGGTAACATCATTCCTGGACGAATGAAGTTAATACACATATCAATCATTCCAGGACAATCAAAGGCAGCAGTCATAGTTCGATCCCATCCCTCTGCCCATGGCATTTTAATTTCTCTTGCGTCAATTACTGGTAGTGCCATAAAGCCACCAGTGTTTTCTGCAGGCATTTTATAACGCAATCCAGCGTCAATGCATTTTTCCTCAATGGTATATTTTTCTTTCCATTCAAGATGATCTTGCATCATCGCAGTCATCAAATCTTGTAATTTGGTGTAATGCTTATATTGAATTGGATCACCCAACCACATTTCGAAACTCCTTATCATCGAGATCAATTACTGCACTGACTCGCCATTTGTCTGTTTTATTCCAAACTTCGTGTAGATGATTACGTCCATCGAAACAAACGAACTCTCCGTTTTTATAGCATGTTCCAATATCATCTTCAAGAAATTTAATTGCTAATTCTCTATGTGATTCACTAGGCATATCGATACCAATACCAATCGTCCATCCTGTTACTCTGCGTCCGATAGCCTGTTCAATACGATGCCAACTACCCATGTCTTTATGCATTGGTAGTCCACCTTGTGGTTCAATAAAATTAATAACACACTGTAGTAATCCAGGAAGTTTTTCTACAAGTGGTGATGTTCTTTTCCAGTCATTGGGTTCGAGTTTACCACCCTGCGCAATAGGTATCGCCCACCAAGAGTCTGCGTATTGATGCTTTGCTTCAGGATACTCATACTTAAACACATTAACAGTACTGTTTCTAATATCATGAGTTTTTATCCAATCTAGATAATCTGCATGCATTGCTTGATGTACTTCTCTAAGCAATCCATGGTGTTTATAATCTTTATAATTTCTCCACATTTTCTACCTATAACGTTTATAAATTTTCTTTATTAATTCCATCGCTTGATCTATCGTCCATATTACAGCTAGTCCACCGAAGAAAAGTGGAACAGCTACTACATAAAACACCCAGTAAATCCACCACTCTAGTATATCTTTAGTTACATCTAATATTTTTATTATTGTTTTTTTCATACAGGTTTATAAGTTCTCCAACGATTTTGTAAATAGTCTAACTCTTCATCACTTAAATCAAACTGATCGTATTCAATATCTACAACGACAGTAACTCGCCATTGATCTGTTCTATTAAACACATCGTGAAAATGAGTTTTACCCTCAAATGCAACCCACTCGCCAATACCCCATGCACGTGGATCTTTATTGCCAGTCCAAACGTTATTAAACATAATACCCATTTGGTCTTTATTCTTTACTGTATCTAGTCCTAATACTACACTAAATCCATTTAATTCTCTTCCAGTATCTTTTGATAGTCTTACCCATCCACCCAAGTCATCGTGTGGTGGTAAGCTACTATGTGGCTTAACAAAGTTAACAAGGTGTTGAACAAATCCTGGAAGTTCTAAAATTTTAGGTGCTGATAGTTTCCAGTCTTGAAATGCTGGACCAATCTTCTTACCAGTGTCTGTACTGCAAGGATCGCAGAACCAATTCTCTTTTGGATTTGGTCGATCTGGAATACTTTCTGGTCGGTGATAAAGATCACTGCTTGTAGATGTTCCTTTTAATTCAGGATAAACATCTGGATGTTCAAACTTTAATACCTGCATACGATCTTCGTATTTGTATTTGTCTTTCCAATTAGCAAAGTCTTGTTGTGCTAATGGAATAATCTCCAATAACTTGTCGTAGTGTTTATACTTCTTTACATTAATCCACATTGAAATACCTCTTATCAAAGTCAAGTACAGCAGTAACTCGCCATTGATCTGTTAAATTCCACATACTATGTGCTGTTGAACGACCATCAAATGCGACGATCTCTCCAGTTAGTGGATACTTTTCAAATCCACCAACTTCCATACCTACTGTTTTTTCTTTCTTATCACTCATAGCGATGTTAAGATTAAGTACCACACTATAACCATCAATACGAATCCCATAGTGTTCTTCAATCCTGTCCCAGTTTCCTGTGTCACGATGTTTCGCAATCCTTCCTCCAGGAACAACAAAATTTACTAATGCTTGATACAGTCCTGGAAGTGGAGCAAGCAAAAAGTGCGACTTTGGAAATACATGTCGATTCCACTCTTTCGCATAAAGCATAGGTAAAACTCTCCAGTCATCCATATGCTTATACTCTTCTGGTGTAACAGGGACTTCGGTTAAATCTTCTTTACTATTTACTCCAAAGGTATTTACCGTAACACCAACAATATCGTGATTATGCTTCATCCATTGTTGTGTTTCTTCTACAACAATAGGAATTGCTTTTTCTAAATCTGCATAATGTGTATAGGTTTTAGCGTTAACCCAAGACATTTCTTGATACTCCATCACGCTTAATATCTAGCGTTAAACAATGAACGCCACCATCCCAGAAACCACCTTGTCTCTGTTTTGCAACGTGAGCAGTTACTCCGTGATTCTTTAATAACCACTCTTGTAGTTTTGGCTGTTCGTTACTTATAACGATATTCTTTTCATCTACTACAACAACGTTACTATCAAAAGCAACGTCTTGTGCAAACCCTCTCCATTCACCAACCCATTCATCAATCCAGCCTTTGGTAAATTTACCATCGCTTGCAACTAGATTATCATCGTAAGAGTTAAGATCAACATCTTTAATCAAATGCCCAAATGAATGGACTTTGATATTTGGATTTTGTCTAATTGCTTCTGGAACATAATTCTCATCAGTACAGAAACAAGTAGTATCATTAACTAAAAAGAAGTATTGATCAATATGTCCCCATCCACGATGTGGTTTCTTAATGTTATCTACAAATTTGGTTTGAGGTAACTGACGTTTAAACCACTCATATCCTTTTTGAGTTCCTGGACCTTGATTATTGACAATTAAACTGTCGCCAATTTTAAACATTGTTGCTGCATGCCAGAGTAGTTTATCTTTCATTTCGATCTTATAACGATCGCCACCATGAGTAAACCAAGAAGTATTTGAAGGGAAGTTTTTAATAACAGGTGGTGGTACACTTATCCAATTATATCCTTCGTCAAACTTTTCGTTGAAGATATCATAGAAACATAATCCCTCAAGCCAACGATCTGGCATTGAAGTATATGATTGGATAATAGTATCACCATACACCAAGTATTGATCACGAGGAACAATAGGTGCAATAGCATTTTTAATTGAGAATCCAGGAAGTTTTAAATTCTGTTGAAATGGTAAAATCTTAGGACGATATACTTTAACACCGAGTGATTCAAACACTCGTTGCATATTATCTAGATCTTCTTTGGTTTCTTTAAGGATTGGTGTAAGTGCAGCAATTACATCATCAGGTAGGAATGCTTTGAAGTATTCTGCTGTTGGGCAACTACCAACAATAATTTCTTTTAGTGGGTCGTAATCAGTCCAAACTGCCATAATCTTCTCCTAAGATTTCTTTTAAATACTCGTCATCCCAGTAAGAGTAATATGGAGTTTTAGCAAGTACTTTTCTTGCACTTCTCAAATCATCTAGTGGTTGGCACAGTATAAAGTTATAATGTCCATTATTAGTTTGAACACCATTAATATATGTATCACGATCCATATGATCGCCTAAAAATAGTAACTCTGGTTTATATTTAGAATTCAATATAAACACTTCATTCTCTAGTTCTTCAATAGTAATATCCTCATCAAGAATATGATAAACTAGAATCTTTTTAATTTCGCTTACTTTTGGTGGAACAATATCTTCTACTAATGTAGAGATCATTGCAGGTTCTCCACGAATCTGTTTACTAAATGGACAGATGGCAAATCCAGATAACTTTTCTTGAGGTATCTGGATTCTATTAAGCCACCTCATTAGTGCTTCTTTTGGTGTTAGCAAAATTAGGCACTCCTTTCAAGATAGAATGGACGAATATTAACTGGAGCAAAATACTCAGCTAAGTGATCCACGACTTCTTGAATATCAAATTTCTTACAACTGAAAAGATCAAAGTATAGATCTCCTGAATTATCCAAGAAATGCATTGTTAATGTGCTTGTCGTCAATGGTTGAATAACAGTCCAACCAGCAATCTCTGGTTTTTCTGCGAAGTGTTCAACTTGACACTCACCCCAAGCATTCATTTTTATTTTTTCTAGTAATGTTGCGACAAATTTTTTCATAATATCTGGTTCTTTAAAGTTTTTTTCGCATGCCTTACAATCAATGATTAGGTGATATCCCCAACTCATTTGTTTACCTCAATTACCTGAGAAACGCATTTACCTCCAAAGCCAAAAGAATTGTTAAGCGTTCTCAAGCATTTGTTCGAGTTTGTTTGATTCTCTCGTACGAGCAAGTCCTTTGTGTCGAGAGAGGCATTTGTGAGGTTTTGAATATGAGGTACAATACCATGTTGCATCGCAAGAATGGAATAGATTCCCTCAAGTATTCCAGCAGCAGCAAGTGTGTGTCCGATCTTAGACTTTGGTGCCCAAATAGGAGTATCACCCACAAAGCTAACTACAGTTTCATATTCAATGGGATCGCCAACAAAAGTAGATGTCGCATGCGCACATACATAATCTACTTTGTCTACGTGTTCCATTGCTTTTGCCATAGAGATTCTAGCACCACGACCATCGTTCGCAGGACTCGTCATATCCATAGCATCACTAGCACATCCAGTTGGATAAAGTGTCGCATGGACAGTGCTACCATATTTCTTTACATTTTTCTCCGATTGTAAAATCATAACCCCACAGCCATCTCCCATTAGAAATCCCTTACGATTATCATCGAAAGGCATACTATGATTGGCAACTGCTCCCATAGTGTTAAAGTATTTGATAGCCATCGGAAAGCAACCAGCATCGGCACCACCTACAACAACATACTCGTATTCATCTACGAGACGCATTGCATAATCGATACCGACCAAACCAGTTGCACAACTAGCAAATACTGCGGTCGATAAACCCATGAATTGATAATGTGATGTTATGTGTGAACATCCCATGTCTGGAATTCGATTCGCAGACTGTCTTGGGTTTACTCTTCTGTTATCCTTAATCGCATTATAATTTTGCTCTAAGAATTCTGTATCATTAGAAACTGACGACATAAGCACAGCTACATCATAGTGATGAGGTAATCGTGACATTGCTAGTGCTTGATCAGTAGCATGCAACATCATCTTTTGTGCGTTAGTCAAAGTCCTCGCCATTTTTGGATCAAAGTCCTCAGGCATAACTATCGTTTCTGGATCAAAAATCGCTCCACGATAAACTGGAAAATTTTCTTCTTTTAGTCTTGGTAGTTCCGACGAGTAGTCGATAGGATCAAGCATTTTAGCGAAACAATCCACTGGATTATTTCCTAAGGAATCAATCATCCCATAACCAACAACATAACATTTTTTCATAATTTGCTCTTTAAATAATAAATTCTTTCATACATTTTACCGCAAGATCCCATTGCAAGTCAATCTGTGGATTTTTTAAAGTATGAAACCATGCACATACAACATGCCTGTAATTTTGTCCGTTTTCTATATTGTGTGGTTGACCAGTATTTGCAAGTATTGGAGAGTTGGGCATTATTGTAGTGCTTACCTCTTCAACGCAATTAAAGTCTGGAAACATCATGGTTCCACCACTATCATTGTTTGTAATAACTTCGTACCACGATTCGTCTTTAAGTGTGTACCAAGTCATACGATGATCATTGGTAGGACAATAACACCAAATGATCTTAACCAAATTGTCAATCCAATCATGATTATCAGTATGTATATACATACGATAGTTTGGATTGCTACTGAATCTCTCTATTCTTGTAACACCTAAACCAATACTCGTCGCCCAATCAATTAACTTTGGATTAATAAGTTCTCGATTGTCGATATGGTCTGTGTATTTAGCTTTCTGAGTTTGGCTTTCTGGAAAAACGTACTTGTCACTAAAAGGATCAAAGTCTAATTTTAAATTTCTAAAGTAGGTGTGGTTGTAATCTTGCATGTGCTTCCTCAAATTGCATATCGACTCCATTAAAATTACGGAAAGTAATACTAATTGCAAAACGCTGACTGTTTGTATGATTGGTCATAGCATGTGGTTGACCAATATTAACTAGAGAGGGTTGCTTTACTTCCGATTCAAAAACTTTATCACACTCATCATCTGACCATGCAAATGCATAAGGTGTTGTAGTTATATTGTATGCAGTCTTTTCTGTTCCTGGAGTTACTGTTCTTATAACATCTGATTTAGGTTTCCACCACTCCATAAGTGCACCCAACTCATCACAATATGCCCAATTAATTGCGCAACAATGATCAATTTTCTTTCCGTCTACGTGAATAGGTAATCTAAATCCTGGAGGACTACAAAAGACATCCACATTTTTAATCCACATACCTTTCATTTCAAACCAATCAATCATTTCTTTATTAATCAAAGATTGATCAATAGGAACGTGTCCTTTCAATGGAAGTCTACGTTGCCAGTTCTCTTCAGTAAATGGTTTGTGTGGTATTTCTAAGTGAGCGATAAACATTCTAAACCCATTCTAAAAGGCACTTCAGTAATTTCAGTACCATCAGGCATAATTTTATCTAGGTTAACAGATAAACATCGCCTTTCAGTTTCTGTAGTTGTTACACTATGAGGAACACCTACATTCACGAGATGTATAGATATCTCTTCCGATTCTAATTCTTCTACGCCATCCCACTGCCAATACATATCAACAGTGTTGGTTGGTTTTCCATTTGCATAAGGTAAGTTTCCTCTAGTTCCTGGAACTAAAGGTTTATACCATTTCATAAAGCTAGGACTATCGCAATATGCAAAGTTTATTTTACAGACATCACAAATTGTTTCACCATCTATGTGAACAGGCATGCTGTGATTAGCTGGATTTAAAAACAATTCAATATCTGCAATTCTTAGTTGTCCATGTTTCCAAAGCCATTCTTCAAACTCAGGATTAAATAAATTCCTCTCAGTAAATATTTTAGTTTGTTTTTCGAATGGATAGTCTTTAGCCCAAGCCATACCTAAAGGTGTTAATGGTTGTGGAATTGGTTCTAAGTGTTCTTGATGTCTTAATCTTTTATATAACATATTTACTGAAATCCTTTAATGCATCTTGCATATCCATACCACCTAAATCTGGATGAGATCTCTTTACACCTTTTTTCCAAACACAGACATTAAATAATTCTAATTCTTTTGGTCCATTAATTACTTGGTGTGGAACTCCCACCATACATAAACTTGGTTTGCCAATTACATTTGCTTCTTTTTCGACAACCATTTTTTCATCAAACTGTAGACTATACGGACTATTGCCATCGTTGTGAGCATCCGATTTTCCTTCTACTATTGGCTCGAAGAATTTAAAGATATGCGTTACGTTATCGTTAAGTACCCAATTAAATTTTGCTTTGTAGCAATACTTACTGCCATCAATATGAATACCCATTTTAAAATTTGGCTCAAAGTAAAAGTATTCGCATCCAACTACATCATACCCCTGTTGATTAAAGAAAGCACGAGCAGTTTCACTAACTCCACTGGCGTCATAATCGATGCCATAGTTTTGAACTAATGGATTTTTTTTAATCTCTTTCTTTGCTTCTTCACGAAAAGATTGGATCATCATAGGATCGTCATAAGGTATATTGAATGGAAACTTTACTTGCTTGATGTAAGTCATTACCAAATTACATCCTTTTCAACTTGTGGATATACTTTATCCCAAGTTATATCTCTACCATTTTTTTTACCAATCATATAGCTAAGGCAAACTCTTGGTCCAGATGTAGAGTTATATACACAATGCCACTTACCAATGTTGGTTAGTGATGGCATCGTTAAATCGTTTGATAGATTATGTTCGTGTATCATCTTTGGTTTTACTTCTGGTGGAATACGATATTTTACATCTGGATCTCCAGAAACAATACCATCTCCTTTAGCATTATCGTCAAAATAACTTTGACAAGAGTAACCATCCATATTAAAATGATATACGAAGTTTAATTTGCAGCATTCGTTGTAGGTGTCTTTGTGATAAAGCAACCACATATTAGGTGGTGTAATAAAAATATCCCAACCTAATAGAATAAGATCTCTTTCATTTAACCATTTTGTAAATCGTGGATGAACAAGATCTGAACTATTTTCGTTATTAATAATATCAATACAAGACCACCAAAATTCGTATTTGTTTTTCCAAACAATTTTATCCATTGGCATACGAATAATATCCGTACCCAAGTTAGTTCCTTGACGATAGTTACCCTCGCTACAGTAACCTACATCTGCATTATAATCTTTTTTAATAGGATGAATAAGGTAATCAATCAAAGTCATCTTTTCAGGGATGTGCTTTGGATCAAACCAATATTTTGGAATAGGTAGTTTTGAAATGAAATCTTCGTCAGTGAATGGACGTGAGAAAGGGACTTTGAGTTTTACTGCGTAAGGTGGATGCGAGTTTGCTATCACAGTTTCATCTGTGTAGTTAAAAACTTCTCTTGGATGTGTTGCTACAAACATTTAATTTATTCCCCATCTGTGGTATAATAAACTCGTTTTATACCATAATTGTTAATTGCTTTGTAACATCCTGCGCATGGTTTTGACATTCCTCGAATCCAATTACCATTAGGATCTCGCTTAACCCTAAGAACATAAAGAACGCAGTCTGACAATTCACTACTATTTAGTAGTCGTAAAGATTTACGGATAGCGTCTATTTCTGCATGGAGAAAAACACTATCGAAATTTTTACCAAACTGACTCTGAAGTGGATGGGACTTTAACTGATTATAGCCAATAGTAATCAGTTGCTTTTTCTTTACAACTCCTGCAGCAAGTTTAAATTGATCACGTACACCATAGTTGCGTATAGCGTGTTCTTCTAATTGCTTGAAGATTCGTTCGTAAGGATGTCGATTGTAAGAGGGATTATACGAAAGTATACCCCACGGATGATCTTCAGAAACAGTATTGTACAAGTTGTCACCTATCTTGTCTGAAGTGTTTTCTTGGCTCGCTCGGCACGATTCGAACGTGCGACCCCTTGTTCCGTAGACAAGTGCTCTATCCACTGAGCTACGAGCGAAGAAAACACTCCGTAGTCTTATATGGATTATTATACTTTAAGATTAGTTGCAAAGAAAGTGTGCGTGAATGTCAATCGGACGAGTATGCGCACCCCACTCCTTTGACGTTTATATTCAAGTGGTATTCGTCTCCACCACACCTACCAATCTCAGAACGAGAGATCTCATGATGCGTATAAGCATCGTCAATGATCAACGATGTTTGTCATCGTCTGGTAGAATCTCTTCAACTCAAGTTAGTATATAACCATCATTTAGGTTATACATTATACTACAACTTGAAGAATTAGTCAAGCATTTGCAAGAAATAAATTATATATCTCTTTTTTTAATAGAAATATGTTGTAGAACTTTACCTTTATTTGGACCATGTTTTATCATATATCCAGAGGTACCATTCCCATTTATCTCAATCTCTTTTCTTGCAGCAAATAACAATTTATCTTTTTTACGCTTTTCGGCGATCTCGCTGTAAGACTTTAAGAGATGTGTAAATCTTTCCATACACCCTCCTTAGTTTAGTTGGGTGCGTTCCTTCAGCATTCGCTTACTTCCGTCTCTTTCGAGATGAACGTGTAATATTATTTAGTCAAATAAGAAAGTAATAACCATAGAAAAAGAAACAACATTACGAATAATAATGGTTCTATTCCCTTAACTTCCTTGTCTGGTTCTTTAAATGGATCTCGTCCAAAACTCATTTTTTAAGCATATTTCCGCATGAAGAACAGATTATAACAGGAGGTTCTTTCTCCATGTTGTTGATAAACCCACACACTTCACATTTTGGGTTATATAATTCTTCAACGTTTAATGCTTCTTTTAAAGTGGCAAGACTCTCTTTAGTCAAAAAGAATCTGTCGCAAGTATTCATTCTCTCGTCTAGTTCGTATTGTTGAATAAACTTAACTTCATACAAGTCCGATGGTATAGTACGAGAAACACTAACAGTCAGAGAATAATCATCATTCTTTAGCAATGTTTTTTTGATCATAATTTCTCCTTAATCTGTTATTTAGTAAATGGCGTCCCCTGCAGGATTCGAACCTGCGACCTACAGTTTAGAAGACTGTTGTTCTATCCAACTGAACTAAAGGGACTATGGTACGAGCAGTGGGATTCGAACCCACACTGTACAGATTTTAAGTCTGTTGCCTCTACCGATTGGGCTATGCTCGCACTGGATATCATTTCCTTTTGATAGTAGCCAAACCCAATTTCTCTAATACCTCAACAAATCTTGCACCGATATCAGAGTACCCTTTTCCGAAACTATAATCCCATGGACGAGCATGATGATATTCGTGCTGTCCTTCACCTACGTTAACCCAAGATAACCACTTCGGTAAATCTCGAATCTCTTTTCGCTCTTTGCCATGATGACTAAAAGCATTTGTTAATCCCATTCCGTGAACACCAAATGCTGCACCTAATGCTGCTGCAGTGGCAAACCACATACCGAAACTAAAACAACCAATCCAAAATAGAATTAGAATTGGTACTGCCCAATTATGAAACATCATAGCACGTTTGTTACTAATCAAACCTTTTGCCATTCGGTAAGGCACATCTTTTGCCTCCCAGTTCCATAAATGAAAATAACTTCTCCAAAAACCTATACGCCAAGGACTATGTGGATCTTGATCCGTGTCCAAATATTCGTGATGCATTCGATGGATTGCTGCCCATCCTACTGGTGTACCTATGCCACTACCTATTGAGAAAATTAAAAGTATATACTCTATTACTGGATGAAATTGAACGACTCCATGAGCCAAACCACGATGGACATAAACACTAACAGCAATCCCCCCCACAAACCAAATTCCGAGAGCAGTCGCCACAAACCCCAAACTCCCCCAACTAATAATCCCATAAAGAGCAAGAGCATGAAGAAATCCATAGTAGCCTATTCTAAGAATGAGATTGTTGGAAGTGGAAAGTCGGTATATTTGACTTTTCCAGAAATTCCAGTCCTTCGTCGTTTTTGTATTTTTGTCCATAAACAATAGTATTTATTCCTACTCCATGTATCATTCTCGCACAATGTATGCAAGGTGCGTGGGTTAAAAACATCCAACTTCCTAAACCAGACTCGCCATCTCTAGCAAGTTTAAGTATCGCATTCTCTTCAGCATGCATTACCTCAGATTTAGTGTGACCATCAGCATCCTCGCAAACGTTATCCCATCCAGCAGGAGTACCATTGTATCCAATCGAAATAACTCGATTGTTCTTCACTATAACTGCACCAACTTGCAGTTTCGTAGCAGAAGAGACTTTAGCAGTTTCTTCTGCAAATTTCATAAACAGTTGTTGAAATTTAGACTGCATCACAAAGGTGCTCGATCACTTTCATCGAAATAAGGTTCATCATTTAACATTTCATAATTAACCCTTTCCCAGATATCTGCGTATCTTTCACCATGCGTCTTAACGAATTCAGACTTGCTCATATAAGTAGCATCATCTTCCAAATCCATCAACCAACTTTTCACTTTAGCCATAATATACCTCTTTTGTTACCTTGTTATTATACTCGAAATTTTTATAAAAGTCAAGCACTTTCTTCACTTTAGTATCCTCCCTGATACTCTTCATCTGCCAATCGAGACATCATCTCGTACTGTTTTTGTAATTCTTCGTTCTCTTGCAATTCTTCTGCAGGAGCAAGTTTTGCAGTTTGCGGTTTCTTTGAATAAGGATCATTGTTAGGTTTCCAACCCATCTCTCTTGCTCGTTTAATGTCCTCGCTATGCATTATGCCTCCGTTTTATTTAAAAGTAAAGCACCGATTCCCATAGCTAACAAACCTGACACAGAAAGCATTAAAGTTTGAAATAAACTTGGTGCTTCTTCTGCAACAAATTCACCAGCCTTAACTAACTCAATGTGGTGGAAATCATCGTTTCCAACAGCACCCATAACAGTAAACAAACCACCAATAATAAAAATATAAGCAACGTATTTCATAATGTATCTCCTAGTTCAAACTTGCGTTATTTTCGTCAACAAACAATTCGATATCGTCAAGGATATCGTTATAGTTTGGATCTTGTTTTTCCTCATCAGTGCAAAGATTTGCAAAGTAATCAGAAACTTGGTATGGTGTACCCATACACTCTACGTCAGCATAGACCGAAACGATCTCGCCATCGGCATACGCTTTCCATGCAAGATTTGCTTTCTCGCATAGAGACTTACAGAATGTAGTAGGTGGGTAATCCTTATCAGGATCAAAGGTTGCATAACTAATCATAATATTTCCTTCTTTTTCAATTTTCATACACCTATTATAGCATATTTCTTGCAAGAAGTCAACACTTATTTTCACTTTTTTGAAACTTTTTTTGCCTGTAAAATCAACAGTTTATTTGTCTTTTTTAGGAATAGTGAAAATCTCTGGTGGGCAATCTTTCCTTGCAAAGGCATTATTTCGACCCTGTTTATACCCTGCTTGCCATGCCTCCCACAGACTAGGGTTTTGCAAGAAACACCGATCATACCAAAACTCAAATTCTTCTTTTCTAGTCATTTAAAACACCCTTAAAAGTGCCCTTAGGAACGCTTTAGAGACGTGGAGAGAGGGATTAGAGGGATGGGGAACCCCAACTACTACCCCTCGCAGTCGGTAAGATTGTGAATGATAGAGCCATAATTAATCTTCTTAATGGACTCTTCGTTTTGATCAGGATTGTTATGAATAGACCAAGAAGTTCCTTTTACACCCTTAGCCATGTAGGATGGTAGTTCGGTTTCGTCCTCTAGTTTAACATCGATATCTACACGAGATCCGTGGATAGTTGCAGTATTATTCATTTGCACAATATGCATAGGCATGTCTGCATCGAACGCATCTTGACGATGACAGTCCATCATATAAAGTACGTGATTGACGCAGTAACGTTGAATGTCGTTGGGTAGGACTTCGTCAATTTTATCAACAGTGGTACGAAATAGAAAACCATTCATTTCAAAAAGTAGTTTCTGATCACGCATCGTCGCAAACTTGTGGACTGGTGTTTCGTGTAAAGTAATTACATTATCATTCATAGTTTCTCATTGTTCCATTTATACAGCAGTACGACTGCTGGTAGCAATAAAGCTACATAAGTTAGTATCGCAATAATCATTATTGATTCTTATAAATTTTAATTAGCTTTTCTTTTTTTTCTTCTTCGGCAGGAGTTGCAACGTTCGCAACAAACTCTGCGTTCTCCCACTGACCATCATTATACTCGGTAAATTCTTGCACAACAAGGTGAGGATCATCCCAGCCACGATGAACAGTAACTAACTTATCATTGTCCCACTGACGTACCTCTGCAGGAAATAAGCGATCAGTTGCCTTTTCTTTTAGATTACAAATCTTCATTTTTATTTTTCTCGTAAGGTTGATTGTCTTTGTGAATTAGTAAAGCAAGGTATTTTATTTGAGCAATTAGATCGTCAACAAGAAGATCTCGTGCTGGTGACTTTGGTTGATTATATTTCAAATCTTCCAATCGATCAGCCAACTTACTCATTGCTCTAACTTGTTCTACGAATTCAGAGACTTTGTGCAGCATACTTATAATAGTTCCTTTACTGCCTCTTTAGTTATGTTTGGATAGAGTTTACTTAACTGTTGATCTTTAACTGCTAGCAAAATCTTTGCCTCTTTAGGATCAACTGACTCTAACATTCCAATAAAAATTGTTTCACGTCTTACAGGTTTCAAATCCTGTCTACGGAAAACATAAAAACGACCACATTCCATATAGAGATTGTTTGGTGCCATACCCTCTGGTTCAACAGATGATTTGTATGGAGGATTTCCCTCTGGCAGTAGCCATTTGTTTTCTTCAACGAAGTTATTTTGTAGCAACAACTTCAACATAGTGTTTTCTTTATATTTAGAAATAGCAGAATTATCTTTATTGATATCTTCTAGTATTTCCCATGCTTCTTTTCTCATAGTATCTCCATTATCTTTTTCGGTTTCTTGCCGAAGATTCTGTCCCAGTTCTCTTCAAACTTTTGAGGATCTGGAATCGGTCTTGGTTTACTTCCTTTTCCACCATCGCCCATTAAAACTCCTCAATCTCGTCAAGTAACAAACGACAACGATTCTGTATAAGATAATTATATACAGACATTTTGTCACCCTTTGGTTTATTATTTAGGTACTGAGATAAGATGTTCTTTTCGATCTCTTCAGGAATCTTATTAAGATCTACTAGTTGTTCATTACGATCCCAACGAGTACGTTCTTCTTCAGTTTCACAAGCATCACGTCCCTTCGCAAAAAATCGTTTAAGAATCTTTTGTGTAATTGGTCGCTGTCTTGCACCCTCTTGCATAATGATATCGTCTTCCGATAAAATGTTAGGAATACCATCTCCTGGATCCCCTCTTACAATATGCTCAATCAGAAACGTATCATATTCGTTTTGTTTCAACACTACGCTTTTCTTTTGCATAGGTGAAAACTGTTTTACATTACCATACTTTTGTAGCTGTTTAAAGTCTTTGTCGCTACTGATAATCATATTCTGTTGGAATTCTCCAAACTCATTAGTCATCTTAACAAGAACACCAACGATGTCGTCTGCCTCTGCCTTATCAAGATGAATAACCTTGTAAGGAAAATGATTAGCTAAATCGTCTCGAATCTCAGACAATGTATCAAAGATTAGATTCCAGTTAAGATCAGAATCTTCTCGTACTTTCTTACGATGTGCTTTATAGAATTTAAACTCATCTCGTCGCCAGTAGTGACGACCATCTGCACAAATTACCATTTCGCCATACTCAGCACCATATCGTTTCTTGTAGTACTTGAGTGTTGACAAAACAGTATGACGAATAAGATTCTTAAGAGTAGTCTCATCGCCTTTCAGTTCGTGTTTGAATGACAAAATGTTCGCTAATGCCACTTGTGAATAATCAATCAATATCATAATTTACATCCTAGTTGTTGAGAGGATAATGGTATCCGCAGAGGATCGTCCATTACACTCAATTGGTTTAGTGGTCAAAGCATCAAACCATTGTCTTATTGATACCTTACCCTTTGGTATTGAGACCAAGAGTTCTGGTTTACGCACTACCTTACGTAGTGATTTAGTTGCATCGTAGTTAATAATAGAGGATCCCTTAACAGAAAGTGACTTACCCTCTGCAGCAATGTAAAGATCCACTCTTCGATTTTTAGTATTATACAGTACCACTTGAGTTGCTTCAACAATTGATGTTGCGTTCTCAGAAGTAAGTTTAAGTTCTGTATGTTCTTTGAGGTATTTAAATCGCTTAACGATCTTCTCTGGTTTCTGAGGTTTACGAGCACGAATACGGAATTCTGACTTCTCAGCAGTCTTGACCATACCCAATGCTAGTTCTAGCCAGTTAATATAATTACCCTTTTGACGAGCATCCATATGAGCATAACCCTCAACAAGTTGCTCATCTAGACCAGCTACTGCCTCTTTCATTTCGTTAAGACGTGGTTCAATCCAGTCACGAATAAGTTTAGCCACCTGAGGACGAGCAGTTTTTAGTCCTTTGGTGTTTACCTTACTACACGCATGCTTAGGATAACCATAACCCATAATGAGTTCTTCTTCCTCTTCCAAATCTCCGAGGATCTTATTTGCTTCAGCTTTGTAACGTTCTTCAGCAGTTATTACCTTTTTAACTTTTTGTTCGACAACAGGTTTGGCTTCAACCTCAGTTGCCTTTTTATCTGCACGCTCAATAAGTTCTTTCAAACGTCTAGGAAAGAAATCGCTAGTAGGATCTACCCACTGACCACGATGCTTCAAACGACACACTGAGCCAAAGGTTCCAAAGTTCCAGTCCTCAAGTGTCTCTAGTTTTTCAGCGATCGTAGGATCAACAGTTTTAAAATACTCAATAGCAAATTCTTTTTGCTTAGCACTGTTTGTATCACGAGAGTAGATACTAAGTGCATTACCAAGAGCCGACTTGTCGTTTTCTGGAACAATCGGCTCTGCTGAGGTCTTATTCAGTTTAGCTAAAACCTTAGCATTCTTTGCTCTACGTTTTGCACGAATTGCAGCATGATCTTGTACGATACTCATGTTAGTTCTCCAATTTCAAATTCAAGACTATTATACTACAGTTTATGCAAAAAGTCAACACTTATTTTACCCTGTGGATAGAACCACTTACGACAGATGTAAGAACAAATGCTGCAAGCCAAGTTTGCCATGTGTATGGAATCATTAATCCGAATAGGGTATTTAAAGACCATACCACTGCATACGGAAATAATAGAACAAAACATACTACCATTAAGAAAATGATTAAATATGCAGAAGTGTCTTTGTAAGACTTCCTTAGTTTAGGATGAATATCCATTAGTGTGTTACCTCCAAAATATTCCCTACATTAAAAGATCGCCACTGACTAATATCCAAATCAAATACTGCAATAGCATCTGACTCTTCTGATACCTTACGTTTAGAATCTTCCTTTGGTCGCATATCTTCAGGAATTTTATCAAAGACTTTAGTGCAACGCATTACACGTTCTTCACCACTCTTCTTTGTAAACTTAACAGTAATCTCACTTTCGTTAAGAAGACCATTAATATATTCTTTAGTGTATACTGGGTTCGTCATCTTCATTCTCCTTCATGTCATCATATTGTGTATCAAGTCCCCAATGGTCGATACATTCTTGTGGGATATCTTTTAGAAATTCTTTTTTGGGTTTTGAATAATCGATTTCGAATTCTTCATCATCCCCATTAAAGTATCTTCCAACAAATCCCATTCCTTCTTCTAGATAGTGAGCATCAACTCCCCATCCCTTTTCTTCTAGATAATCATACAAAGCAATCGGTGGTGCCCATGCAGTATCCATTTGAATACTGATTGTATTCTCATCTAGTCGTTCGCTATCAATAATTGAAGCATCCCATTTAGTTCCCCAATTTTCTACGTTCCAAGAGTACCAATCTTCTTCAGCTTTTGGCATTGGATATAGGTATTCGAACAACTTGGGTTCTTTTTCAGTTTTAAGTAATCTCTCTAAATCGTCTATCTTTGCTTTATCTTCATGATATAGATTTAAAGTATTTTGGCACCAATTAGGCATTTACATACTTCCTTTCAAGTAATAGATTCCAGACGTCAGTTGCAATACAAGAGTTTCTTGTCTTACGATCTGGAGTAGGCATTTTATATTCCTTACACAACTGTTTATTCACATACAAAAAGTTTACTGCTTCTGGATATTGACTGTAGCATGCAAAACTAATACGTGGTGCATTCGCTGACATATTTTTCCAGAACTCACTATCCTCAGGTATGAGATTAGTATCTGTAAGTGCAACCCATAATACTTTACCAGTTTTATCACAAACTGCAGTATTAAGCATATAAGGTTGCTGGTCTTGAAATTTAGTAACTCTATTAGGTGTGGGAAAGAAAGATCCACAAAACTGTAATTTTTTACTATCATTTACAGTTTCGAGTTTCTGTTCTATTGGACGTGAATCTTGATGGCGACTATCAAAGTCATGAATCTTATCGTTCCATGCAGTAAATCCGAATTTATAATCGTTAAACCTCTCCATTGCTTTACCACCCATACCATGAGAGGTAATACAATCGATATGATAATCAATTACCATTCTTTCACATTCAGTAAAGTCTTCAACTTTCTTGTTGCTAAACATATATCTTGCAACAACAGGTATATAACTTTTTCTCATAATAAAAATTTCCTAAATTTCTACTTTCAACGACTATTATACCATATTATTTACAAAAAGTCAACAGGTATTTTACTGTCTTTCAAAGAAAATTGTAAGTCTTTTTTCCATCTCTGCAAAGTATTCGTCGTCAGCTATAAGGTTTCCAATGATTTTAATGGTTCCTTGTTGTGCTGTTGTAGCACCTAGTCCTGCATCGACTAACTTATTAATGGTTGTATAGCTGTCTGTATCAATAGCAAGGAATAGTCCTTGATGTCGGTAAGACTTAATATAACCTTGTGCTTTAAGATTTTCAGCAATGGCTTTAAATTTGTCAGAGTGAGATACTGCTTTTTCAAATAGTTTATCACGAACGATAATGTTATTAACTGCTTTCATTGCAGCAATACCCATCATATTAGGTTGCCAAGTATGACCAAACTCCCATTCGTTTTTACGTAGAACAGCACCTACCTTTTTATTACCCACTGCAGCACCCAAAGGTGTATAACCTGCAGAAAGCGATTTACCGAGTGCAGAAATATCTGGTTGAACACCATGGACTTGATAGCCATGATAGTGAAGTGCTTTACCCCAACATACAGCTACGTCATCGGTAATCATTAGAATATCGTATGCATCACAAATAGAACGAATTTGTTTCCACCAATTTTCAGACCATGGAAGAATACCTTGATACCATGGACAAGATTCCATAACGATACATCCGACTTTACCTTTGTATCGTTCTACCATACTCTTTAAATGTTTAAGTGATTTTTCTTCTTCAACTGAACGTTGATGTTCTTCCATCCATCGTGGAGCAGTGCAAGTTAATACTCGCTCAAGACCAAACTCTTGTAGATGAGGTAGTCCCATTGCTTTTGTGAGATGAGTTGTTCCGTGATATCCTGGAGTGAAACTAATAATGTATGGTCGCTCAATCTTTTGTCTTTTCCAATACGTATCGTTCATTGCAATTGCTGCTTCAACAGCAGACGATCCAGTTACTGCCCAAGACATAACATCAAAGCCACCAGTCGTACAAATTAACTCTGCCATCTCTTGACAGATCTCAGCAGTTTCTCCTCGATTACCACGAACGAAAGCAACACTACGAATTTGTTCGTTCATTGCTTCAATAACTTCTTCGTTGCCATAACCAAGAATATATGCAGAGTTACCTGACTGCATATCTAAAATCTTTTTTCCGTCTTTGTAGTGTACCCAGTACTTGTCAGTTTTAACTACAATTTTCTCCAGTTCTCCAGGAGTCCATGCTCTTAATTCAAATCCCATATTATTCAATCTCTTCTAAATTTAATGTTGTCACGTGATAAGGTGCGTTGATTATATCTACAATTGAGTTAACAACTGCAGTTACTGGTAATTTCTTACCATTATATTCTTTTGCTAGTGGAGTTTCTACCCAAGATGGACGAACGATCGTGACACGAAAAGGTTTTTGTCCATTGGTGTGTATTACTTTGACTTTATGATCTAGTTTCGCTTTATCATTATAATATTTTACAAAGTTAAATTCTTTGGGTACTGAGTCACTATCACTGTAATACTGAGTGACCATTGAACCGAGTACGATACAATGAATAGGTTTATCTTTGTAGAGGACGTAGAGTTCGGCAAGCATCGAATGTTGCTCACCTGTGTGTGCGTTGAGGATTACGACATTCGCATCCTCGCAATTTTTAATAACTTCTGAATAGGTTGGCTCAAGTGCTACGTTCTTACCTTGTTTAAGATCGTAACCTACTACATTAGCAATTGGACTTAGAGCATTACGCAGTCCAAGACCAATACCTTCACCATCGCCTGTGATAATAATTTTGTTCATACTGTAATTCTACTGTAAATAATGTTGCAAAACAATTACTAATTGGAAGTTCCCATATTAGCAAGTGGATTTTCTAACGCTTTTTTAATTTTTAAATCAATATCTGTACGTAGTTCTCTAATGTCTTTGTCCATTTCACGCTGACGATCTTTCGTATCACGCTCAACAGTTTCTACAACTTTTTCAACTTTACGAATATCAGCTTTAAGATCGTTCTTGATATCACGTGTATAGTCTACTGCTTTTGCAGAGTTTTCTTCTGTAACAGCAAGACGCTTTTCAATCATACTTAAATCTGGTGCAACGTATGATTGTATTTGATTCTTCATAGCAGTATAGTCCTGCCAGAATAATGCAGCACCCCAAACAATACCAGCAGCAGTTGACAATGCTGTTAATACAGCAAATACTCTACCCCCAGTAAATTTGATTCCCCCTACTTCGAGTTCCATTTTTCCTCCAGTTTATCTACTTCTTTTTGTAGATATTCTATTTCTTTTTTCATAACTTCGATATCTGTATATCCACGACTTGGCATTTCTTTATAGTTTTCAAAGTTAGATTTATTCATCATAACTGCATGATCTAACATATCAAGTCGTTCTTCTATATGAAACATAAATGCAGCACCTGAAACAATGGCAATGATTACCACTACCAACGTCTTCAGTGAAACTCTTACTTCAGTAGTTTCGTCAATCTTGTGTGCCATATCTTACCAAAATTTTAATTTCTTAGCAGTGTTCTTAACTGCATTACCAGTTGCCTTTGCAGCATTTGCTACTGGAGCAACAACGTGTGTTTGTACTGGTTTTAAATCAACAGTTACGCTTGGTTGTAAAGTAACACCAACACCCAATGCTAATTTAACATCAGCACCTACTGTTAGTTTACCATCATCCAAAGTTGCACCACCACCGACAGCAGCACCAACTTGTGGACCGACTGAAACTTCAGCACCCATCTTAGCATTGTTTCTGTCATTACCTACTGTAGCAGATGTACCAACACCTACCTTTGAACCAGCGATAGCACCTGCAGAACCTGCAACGCCATCTTTACCAATTTGTCCTGAGACACCTACTTCGGAATAAGTTTTTGCTGATGCGTGTACTTCCACATCTGCTGTTGTATCACCTATAAGTTTAGTAGAAGTTCCTGCTGATGCTGTAGCACCTGCTTCAACTTTAGTTACTGCTTCAAAAGACGCATTACCATCTTTGGCTTGAGCACCTGCATTTGCAGTAGCAGATACACCAGCACCTGCTGATGCTTCACCTGTCGTTCCATTACCTAATCCTCTTTTTGAGGATGCCTCAGCACCTGCCTCTGCGCCAACGCCAGCTGATACAGAATTCTTGTCTTTCGTAACAGATCCGTGATCAACTTCCGTTCCTGCACTTGCTTCATTTTTAGCCATTTTATCTTCCTTGTCCACGATACGCTTTAAACGATCGCTTTTTATTTTTGTTCATAGATGCCCATTTAACCATACTCATTTTACCACTAGAAGAAGACTTCTTTTTAGTAGGTTCATGGATGTGTTGTGATACAGTTTTAGCCATAACTATCTTCCTATTTTCTTAGATCTACCCATAGGTAGTGATTGTAAAATTTCGTAGAGTCCACCCTTTTTAGCTGTCCACTCTACACGTACTACTTTGTTTTTTGCACTTCCTTGATACGATTTTACTGCTTTTTTGTAGCTAACTGCTTCCTTAGTTGTTACATCTTCGCCATCGTAGAAAGTGAATGTTCTCATTTTTGACATTGTATTTCTACCTCTCTATTTATTTCCCAAAATCAGGCTTGTATTGTTCATTCTCCATCTGTTCAAATAATCGGTCTTGTGCCAAATTAAATATAACAGCATAAGGATCAGCGAGTTGTTTCTGATTTTGGTAGATACCATCATCAACATACCATAGTCCAAGATCGTCTTGTTTCTTTGCTAGGTATTTGTTAAAGTTTTCGGTATCTGCTAAGGCAATCATTAATCCAATTTTAGTATCGTTAATTAATAATGCATCTGTTTGTGCCAACACTTGTTGGAGAATTCTTTCTGCGACTTTCTGTTTGGCTTCAGCTACAGTAGTTGTAGTTGTTTTACTTTCGCCTTTGTTATCTTCTTTTTTATTGTCGCTCTTACTATCAGACTTTGACTCTGATTTTGATTCTTCTTTTGATTCTGTTTTTGTAGCAGGTAATTTAATCTCTACTTTTGCTTCAGTTGTTGCAGTTGCAGCAATAGGTTTAATCTCTGCGATTTTAGTTTCGCCTGATGCACTGCTTGTCATTGAAACTTCTACATTACCTGAATCGTTAGTTTCTACTTTAACTTCAAACTGTATAGATTGACCATTCGGTGTATCTATTTTAAGTTCGATCTTTGGTTCTTCTATTTTAATTTCAGTAGCAGTAATAAAGTTTTCAGTTCCAGGTTGAACAATAGGACTATACTTCTTTGTGAGTTGCGATTCAATTGTTTCTAGAGAAGAAGAAATAGAGTTAGTAATCGTTTGTTCAATAGTCGTTAATACTTCTTGTAATGAATTATATTGTAAATTGATATATGGATCTGCAATAGTTGGACCATAGTATCCTGCCCAATAACCTGTATCATATCCATAGAAGTTAGTACTTAACATAGAACTACTACCATTTAACATATTTGGACCAATGTTTAAAGTAGTTTCATAAGTGTTCCAAGTATTACCTACTGACCACGTTCTTACTTTTTGTTGATCAAATCCACTTACTGAATCATAAACTCTTATTGTAATTGTAAAGGTATCTAATACACCAGAACTACATCCACCACCATAAGTATTTTCACAAGCACCTACAGTTGCACCAGCAGTAACGTCAAAGCCAGTACGCATCTCGCTTTGTGTCATATTATCATCAAGTTTATTAGTGAACGTAACTGATCCACCCTGATAATCTGTATGAAAATCGTTATACGTATTATAGTGTGACAAATCAGTAATGCCACCTGAAGTGCTTACTGATGAGTCTAATTGTAGATTGTTTTTTGAGGTAACTACGGATTCGATAGTCGTAGTTGTAATTTGCTGTGTGCTTATGACATCTTCTTTAATGTCTTCGATAATCTTATAGGTGTAAGTGGTTTCTTCAAAATCACCTACTTGCTTTACCTGTGTGTCGATTAACGTTTGTGTAATATCTACGGAAGTAATTGTTCCTCCGTTTGGACCAACCTGTCCAATTACATATTTGGTTTCGAATGCTAGACTAGAGTAAGAAAAGCAAGAGAGAAAGAGCACCCAAGCCAACACCAATGGTTTTAATCTCATTGTTCAATTCCTTTTCTTTATCCACTAAATCGTTTTCCTTTAACCACTTATCGTAGTCAGGACGTTTCTCTGGATTTTCAGCCCATGCTTTTGCTGCTTCAATACCAATTTTACCCATATATGGACAAGGAGTGCCAGCCATTTCCATTGCTTGGAAGACTCTTGCGTCTTGGCATAATAAAGCAACTGCACCGACTTTCATTCCCATACCGTATAGAGCACGAGATAGTTTTAATCGTTCGCAGTTTAAATCTCTTATTGTTGTTCCACCAGCAATACCCAAGATTTGAGTTTGTACTGCTGCACCGACACCAGTCGAGCAGACATCTTGATTATTGATTATAACACTTGGAGCGTTAGCAGTGGAGGGAGTTTTATCTACTGTCGTTGTACCTGTTACCGTAGACGTAACTGTATTAGTTTCTGCATGTGCTTTGTTTGCAGAGATTCCATACATTAATCCTGTACAGACAAGCATGACGATAACTAATTCTTTAAACGACATTTTACTTCCCTTTATTTAATTATTTTCTTGACATATAAGCTGTCATGCCCATATATGCACCAACCACACCTGCTTGCGCAATGTAGAATAGTCCGAGTAAATCAGCAAGTGCTGATACTCGAGTGTCAGAAACTAAAGGGGAAAATAAAATAACAGTAAAGATTGCCATAGACCATAAAGAAGTCCATGCCATTTTTCTTTGAGATGCTTGCTTACGTTCTGCCATCTCTTGAGACTTGATTTCCTTAATCCGTGCTAATTCGGAATCGGTTACAGTCCCATCGCCATCAATGTCGTACTCTGCGTATTCAGAGTCTATTTGTAGTTTTTTTGCGTTCATTTTCTGCCTCTTGTCTGACCATGGCAGAGAACTAAGTTCTAATTATATTGGGTGACGTTCAAATCACTCTCTGTCTTGAAATTTATTTGGACGAGAATCTGTCGGTCTTGAAATCTTATTATAGATGTCCGACTCTCGTCTTTTCTTTGCTTCTTCGGATTCCTTATCATGCCAAGGCATGTTTTCAACTGACTCAGTAAAGAACGAATCCCATGTTTCCTTTACAGGTTCACTAGTATTTAGGACTTCTTCCTTTTTGGGCTCAGGTTTTTTAACCTCTGGCTCTCTTCTTTTCGGTGGATTATGTGTAGGTGTTACTGGAGCGATAGGTGTTACACGCATTCCCATTTCCTTATTCCATGCGATTAAAAGCATAACAGCTAGTGGGTCAAATACAAAAATAATTGCAATAATTACCCAACGAACTGCCTCGTCGAAGTGTGATTTAGCATCATCACCATAGATTAATTCAGCCACGTATTTAAGTGGACCGATCTCTAGTTCCTGTGCTAATTGTGATTGTAATAGAGGTTGCTTTGTGTTTTCTAATTCTACGATCTTATTGGTAGCTGAATCGATAATAGCCTGTAGACTATCACGTTCTTCTTTTTGATTCTGACGAGTAGCGACAGCACCACTGTTTCCACGAACACGATCGTTATCTAATAGAATTTGTACTGTTTTGTCTAACTGAGATATAACTAACTCAGCATCTTTAATTTTCTTTTGTTCTCTTGCAATGTTATTATCAATTTGAACAACTTGCAAATCAGTAGTACCACTGACACCTCTTTGCTCGATATGTGCCTTTGATAAGAAACCAAAGATACCCATACTTGTTAATAGCATTAGCACAATCAGTGCTACTGCGAAGTATGTCTTCATTAAAAAATTAACGTCTTTCCATCTTCTATAAAGCCAAGACGCAACAACCAATTTTGCGACTTCAAGACCACCACCCATAATTGCGATAGGGATTGCTGCTGCACTAAAAATAGCAACTAAACCTGACACTGCATAAAATGCAGCAATCGCTGATAAAAATATAGCAATTGTTAATAGTAGTAATGTCATCCGATATTCTTCCTTGTAAATTTCATCATTATGTTCTCGTTGTAATAGAGAGTTTCACCTAATTCGTTTTTTGCATTTAATACATCGTGGTAGAACTGGAGTTTTGCTTCCCAGTAATTAGTTTCTCCACGTGTTTTGCAAAGACGCAGAATCCTACGGACGAACTTGTCTTTTCCGTATTTTTCTACATCCTCTAATAATGATTTCGATGATCCGTAATATTCGATCCAGTCACTATCAACACGACTCCGACGTTTATTCTTTTTGCCTTTTAATGGAGCCAAAGTTTTAGCTTTGGAGAAATATTTCCTACCAATATACCTTTTATTGGTTTCAGTGCACGTTATCTCATAAACAAATCCATAATAACCAGAAGGATCCTCGAAGACTTTGTCTCCGTATATCCACATAGTCTACTATTTAGTCCTCTTTTGACCAGTCGAGATCGTCGTCGTCAGATTTATGAATGTCGTGTCCGCAGAATGGACAATAAGCTATATCCGATGCTAAGTGCTCACCATCATCTACGAACTTAATTAATCCTTCTGCCCCACAGTTATTACATTCGAAGTCTTTACTCTTCATTCCCTTTATTCTTTCCTTTTATAACAGCAATAATTTTAGCATTTTGCTGTAAGTTTAACACAAATGCCTCTACCATATTATAAGTTACTTGTGCAAGCATTTGCATCTCGTGCTCGTGTATATATCGTTGATGAACATTCACAAAGTGATCGATAACGCAGTTAGCACAAAAGTCGAATACATCTTTTTCAGGTATTCGTAACATACCGAAGTCGATTGGGTTTTTCTCCTCAATCAACTCGGCAAAATCACTAACTGCCTTTACTTCTCTATACTCAGCCATTTACGACAGCTGGTTCTTTCTCAGAAAGATCCACTGCCCAAATATCACCCCAAGATCCTTTTAATGCACCTTTGGCATAATCAGTTACTCGGTTCTCAAAGAAGTTACCATGCGTTGGAGCATTGATCATTTCTTCTACCCATGGAAGTGGATTCTTCTTAACTTTAAAGATACCTTTTAGTCCAAGAGAGATTAGACGACGATCAGCAATATAACGAATATATTTCTTAACGTCTTCTGAGGTAAGATTAACCATCTCACCCATTGAGAATGATAAGTCGATAAACTTATCTTCTAGTTCTACCATCTTTTCAGCGATAGAATAGATTTTTTCTTTAGTCTCGTCATTCCAGATCTCTTTGTTTTCTTCAACATAAGTTCTGAATAGTTTAATCATATTCTCAGCATGTTGAGTTTCATCAACAATAGACCAAGTGACGATTTGTCCCATACCTTTCATAAGTCCATGGCGTGGGAAATTTAATAGCATAATGAACGAACTAAACAATTGCATACCCTCTGTAAATGCAGAGAATGCAGCAATGTTAGTAGCAATAGATTGCTTTGTTCCATTCTTCATAGACAAGTCCATAAAATAACTATGCTTGTCTGCCATCTCTTTGTATTCTAGGAACTCAGAGTAAGTTGACTCTGGCATACCTAGTGTTTCAATTAGATGTGAATATGCAGCAATGTGTAATGCTTCACGTGCAGCAAAACCACAAAGCATCATACGAATTTCTGGTTGTGGAAAGTAAGGAAGATAATTCATTACATAACCACCAGCGACATCAATGTCGCCTTGTGTAAAGAAACGAAAGATGTTTGTTAAAAAATGTTTTTGAGATGGATTTAGTTTAGTCTTCCAATCTTTTACATCTTCAAGCATAGGCACTTCAGTGTGTAACCAATGACTTTGTTCATGCTTTAACCATGCTTCGTATGCCCATGGGTAGTTAAATGGTTTAAAATAACTACGTTCTTCTTGTAAATTTAAGTGTTGCTTGCCCTTTACCATCTTTTTTCCTTCGTTAAAAATAAATTTTTATGTTTTTATCAGGGTCGATATACAAATGTCCTTGTAGTGTGATACGCATCTCTCCCTGTTTCAATGCGTGACTACCTATTCTATGTGGCACCAATCCTGCCCAAAAGTGCAGAGAACCATAATGATAGATTATCTTACTCTCTTTACCAGAGGGTTGTTTCCATTCTAAATGACCACCTTGTGGTGGCAAAATGATTGGACTTAAAAATGAGTAGATTCTATTTTGGTAGATATCCTTTTTCCATAACGCAAGACTTACATCTGTATGATATGGAAATGGATCGCTTTCATCTTGAACTCCAGAAAATATATGGAATCCAGGAATTGGCAAGTCATCATAAAATGAAGCACCTTTGATATCTAAACCAAAGTGCTTCGGTATTTCGTTGAGTAAGCGATTATATATTAAATCACCAAACTCTGATTTTAAAATTCTTTGAGTGTCTTGATTGATTTCTTCAACACTTTTAATAGGGTAAATACTATCACCCAATAAATACTGATTCTTAGAACATGGATCTGGATCTTCACTTGGATCATTATACACTGGATAATCGTGCAACTTTCTCCAATGTTGATTAAGACCAATTACTTTACTTAAAATTTCTTGTCTTTGTTCTTTAGTAAAGAAATTATATATTTCGTCAAAAGCAAACTTCTTCATTCTATTTACCGATCTGTTTTCTTGCCATTATATAGTAGAAAAAATCTAACATTAAAAACTGTGTTAATAAACTAGCTGGTGTATATTGTACACCAAAAACTGCAGGGATAACAATTATACCAAGATACAAATAGATTACGTAATGTAAACCTCTGTATCTTGGTATTTGCCATAACAACCATCTTATCATAATTTAATCTCGATTATAAAAGTCGTAGAGTGGGTTTTTCTTCCATTCTTCTTTTCTTTTTTTATCTTCTTCAACATGTCGTTCAAAAACAAATATCCCATACATTATTAAAGGATATAACATAATACCTAAAAAGAATAGTCCCCATCCTGCTTGCGCAGACATGCGTTCCTTTCTACCAGTGTATCAATGCCTTCCCATCGTGCACTACAAAATGTCCTTGTAGTGTTATTCTGCTTTCGCCCTCTTTCATGGCAAATCGTTTCATACGATGAATACGATCTCCTTTCCACATAAAGAGTGTTCCTAAGTCATAGGTAAATATCTTCGTTTCTAGATCTTCATGACTGTCCCAATCCGTAGTGTCCTTGTACTCAAGTCCAGCTGGATCTTCTGGGGATTCAATCAAACACAAAAACGAGTAGACATTTTCTGGTTTATACTTCCTATCAAATCTGCATATCGTTGTATCAATATGCCATTCAAAAGGATGTGGTCTTTGCTGTCCATGAAACACATGGAATCCTGGAACAGCCATACTCGAAATATATTCAGCTGGTATACCTGTAATCTCGCCGATAGTAGTTTGTAGTTTATCATACAATGGCGAGAAATGGTAGTTGATACTCTGTTGTATCTCCCAGTTGATTTCTTCGAGTTTCTCAATCACATACAAAGAATCACCAAGAAAGTGTTGATTCTCTGCACTCTTATATAAATTCGGATCTTGTTTGGCTAATAACATCGCAGACTTCGCAATAGGAAAATCTTTAATGTGTCGCCAAAAAGGTTTTAAGTAATGAACCTTTTTTCTAACTTCTATAACTTCTTCATCACTTAAAAATGATGGTACTGATCTAACATTAAATAGCATTCATCGCCAACGTAATTAATTTTTCTATATTTGCTTTTAACTTCATTTTATCAGCAGAGTCTTTGATTTGGTCGGTACGAATAAGATCTTCCATTAAGTCTTTAAATTCCCACTCGTTTAAAATACCATTATCAAGTTCTTCTTTAAACTTTAATGCCAGTTTTGCTCGTTCTGCAATCCAAGCATCTTCAGACGTATCTGCCATTTTACCAAGTTCTTTTGTTATAAACATGGACATATTATACTCCTATTTTAGCTTGTAAGTCATCTTTACTTAGGAGTCTTAGTTTATCATAACCACCGATATGTTCCTCTCCAATAAAGATTTGTGGAACAGTACGTAGTCCTTTAGACATCATTAATTTTGCAGCATCAATATTCTCATCAATCATTACTGATTCATAGTCAATGCCATTAGATTGCAAGTAGTTCTTTGCTTGTACGCAATAACTGCAATGTTGTGTACTGTATACTTTTACTTTGTTCATTTTCTTTTCTCCATAATAACTTCCATATTCTCCGTCTAACATATTATCTATTTCTTGACGCAAGAGCCTCAGCGATCATATCAGTTTGTGTTGTTAATATAGTAACTTTATTCACACAATAAGGTTTACGAAGTTTCCCTGCTTTTGACTGTTCATAAAGTCCTACCATTGATTGGTGATATGGCTCAATTAAGTTCACAACATCAGCATGTCTTGCTGCTTGTGCGTACCACCATAACTTTTCTTTGGTTGCCCATACTTGTTCGATAGTCTCGTGAGATTTATCACCCTCACATTGAATCTTTCGAACTTCATATTGTAACGTAGCAATATACATCATCTCATTGTCATCCCATGGAGATGGCAAAAGACTATTCAGAGTGCTACACCCTGTAATTAATACAATACTACATAGCAATACTATTTTTTTAATCATAGACTAACTCCTACAACTCCCTCAGGATTAGACACTCCTGGAGGATTATATATCGGTAGAATACAATGCATTGCTACGTGATTAGGATACATTTCTCGTGCTACTCTTGATCCCTCTTTGCAATTATCAAATATTCCTACCTTAACTGGAGGTGTATCATACGCAGTACCTAGCCACACCCATACTATAAATTCAATCATAATTATCCTTCGCAAGCAATACAGGCTTCACCCTCTGCTAGTGCACGTAAATCAATCTCTTCGATAATTTCTCTTTCAATACGTTTACTAACTCGATCGGCTCTACCAATCTTTTCACTACGACAGTAGTAAAGAGTTTTAAGTTTTTGTTTCCATGCTTGGAAATGACAAGCATGAAGATAAGTAAGATGAGCATCTGGACGGAAGAATAGATTAACCGATTGTGCTTGGTCAACATACTTCTGACGATCTGATGCGTGTTGAATAACCCAACGTTGATCGATTTCCATCGCTGTTTTAAATACTTCTTTATTCCACTCATCCATCCATTCTAGATGTTGAACACTTCCATCGTTAGCAATAATGCTAGACCAGATTTCTTGTTCGTCTAGTTTTGGATTCTTTGCACATTCCTGTCTGATAATCTCAGAAAGGTATTTGTTTTTATTTGTTGATGCGCCACTTAACGTATCTTGACGATATGCGTTTGCACGGAATGGCTCAATACTTGGTGAAGTATTACCCATTAGAATAGAAGAGGATGCGTTCGGAGCAATAGCCATCATATGACTAAAACGACGACCAGTGCCTACTGCATCTGGAGCCTCACCTCTTGCTTTACCTAGTGCAAAGTTTGCTGCATCTAATCCTGTTTTAATATGTCCAAATACTTTATGATTAATACCAGTAGCTGGAGCAGACTCCCATGGAACATTATTCTTTTGTAAATAAGCATGGAAACCTAAAGCACCAATACCAATAGATCTTTCACGTTCAGCAGAATAACGTGCACGAGAAATAGCATCAGGTGCATTGTCAATAAAGAACTGAAGAACGTTATCTAACATCTCAGCTACGTCTTGTAGGAACTGAGGATCTTGTGACCATTCGTCAAAGTATTCTAGATTAAGAGAAGATAAACAACAAACTGCTGTTCTCTTTTCGTTAGTCGGTAAAATAATTTCTGAACATAAATTTGATTGATGTACTTTTAATCCTAATTTTTTAAGATGTTCTGGCATTGCATCGTTTGAATGATCGATGTAATGAATATATGGCTCGCCAGTTTGCATACGCAATTCAATAATCTTTTGCCATAGTTCTTTTGCAGAAACGTAATCTCTAATTACGCCACTATGTGGATCTTTAAGTGCCCACTTATCATCAGCTGTTGGATCAATCATACATTCTTCGATGATTTCCATAAAGTCATTCGTGATATTAATTCCGTGATGCATATTCAAACAACGAAGATTTTGATCTCCAGTTGGTTTACGCATTTCTAAGAATGGAACAATATCAGGATGGCTAATGTTAAGATATGCAGCATAACTACCACGACGAGTCCTACCCTGACGATAAGCCAGTGATGATGCGTCGTAAATTTTAAGATGAGGCATAACACCAGTAGATTTATCATCGGCAGAACGAATACCAAAGCCAATTCCAACTCCACCTCCCATCATTGATAACCAGTTAGTTTCTGATAGATTCTCAACTAATCCCTCAGCAGTATCCTCAATGTAATTAAGGAAACAAGAAATAGGTAGTCCACGTTTAGATCTACCGTAAGATAGGATCGGTGTTGCGTAAGACAACCAGTGTTTAGAACTGTAGTCATAAAGACGTTGAGCATGTTCTTGATTTGATGAAAACGTTTTAGAAACGAATGCGAATCGTTGTTGCGGAGATTGCTCATCTTCTCGCATATATGACTCTTTCATACGTGTTAAACCAGCTTGGTCAAAAAGCTGATCACGATTGTAGTTTATGGTAATACCATGAATTGAATTTAATTGTGTCATATTGCTATCTGTAATATTGTACAACGAAACTGAATCTGTACGTTGGGGCTGTGATACTTGGTGCGCTAATGCAGTGTGGGATTGTTCCATCGAATATAATCGTCCTTCCAGGAATATAAAATGAGCAATACTCTAAAGCATTACTCTGTTGATTTGTAAAAAGAGTATAACCACCCCAATCTTTATTCCATTCCATATTGGGATAATATAATATCGTCCTTACATCATTGCTCCCAGCAGCATCACAATGAAATCTGTTTCTATCGTGCATCGTTGATAGATTGACACGAGCCTGAATAATTGAATAGTCCTTTAAGAGTGGTAAAAAGTATTTAGCATTTTCTAGTGAAAGAAAGCCACTATTTTCTAAATTTGTTAAGATATCTGAGTAAAGATTATAATCGCCTTTGTACTCTAGACGATCTGTGTCACTACCTAGAGTAGTGAAGTATTGAGATTTACAAAACTGATATAGTTTTTCTCTCTCAACCATTGTAAAAAGATTGTCGAAAATGTGAATAGGTTTTCCGTCAACCTCTTTATACGTATAATCTTTCCATTCGTTCATCTAGTTAATCCAAACCATAATAGTGCTAGTGGTATAATAAAATGCTCTACAAGTTCATAGAATGCCATGAACACTAATAAAAATGTAAACCATATACTTGTTTTGCTTCTTTTAGCAAGGTAAGTAAAAAACCTTTCGTGATAGCTAGCAATCTTCGCCGAAAATTTGACTAAGCCATCTCTAAATTTTTTAAGCATGTTTCCTCATTTATTTCTGTTAGTATACTCTACAAATTGATGCAAGTATACATTACCATCTGTGTGCATTTCCAACAGTAACTTCTGGAGTAGTGTTACTTTGTAAAAGCCATACACATTCAATAATATCTTCTGGTACAGTATAAGTTAGCATACAACGATCGTACGGATGATCATCTACTAACAATAACCCACCACAAATTACACCAGCTACGAATGTTAATAGCATGGTTGCAAAATATCTAGCTAAACTTCCTGCTTCAACTACTTTGTGTTTCGTCATTTAACAAGTCCTTAATAAGAGGAAATATGCTGGCAATAACACACGCACATTCCTTCGCAATTTCCATATGTTCCTTTTGTGTTCCGTGTGCACTACGTAACTGAATGTAGTGAATCCAAGAACGCAAAGTTCCGTTCATATACAGTCGAGATTTGGTATTACCCTCAGGTAAAATTACTCGAGCCTGTTCTTTCGCAATCCCTTCAGAGATTGCCCATTCGTATGTGGCTTTAGCCAATTCAATAACAGCTTGTTGACGTTCAATCCATTGATGGTGAAGTTCAACATTTTCTGTTTCAATGCTGTTTTGACGATTCTTTAAATCTTGTAGTCGTGCATCACGAATAACAAATTGATTACCCATGTCTGCAGGATCAGCATAACGCTGTGAAAACTCTTGGAAACTAAACGAACGATGACGCACAATCTGATGTGCGATATCTCTAGTCGTATTAATCTCTAAACAAGCACTGACCATCTCAAGAGGAGACCAATGCTGATGCTTAATCAAGTATTTAATTAACTTCTCAGCAGTTTCATTATTCATTTGATTGCTGGGATTAGATACTCGTGCACAATAGGCAATAATATCCATAAGATTATCTAAGCCAATAAATGCATCTTTAGGTGGCATAGAATAAGAGATCAATCTCACGTTCATTATAAAATTCCTTCTTAAATTAATGTAGGTTTTGTGGGTCTTCGACTTCTAACTTGGATACTTTTTCTTTTAGATCCTCGACAGCCTGTTTTGCTTCAGCTTGTCTTTGTGCCTTTACCATCTCTGGAGTATCCATTTTCATATTTGAAATAAATGCTCTTGTGTTTGCTTCTCCAGTTTCAAGTAAAAGTAAATCCTTACCTACAGTAATTAATGCTTGTGCAGCATTGATTGCCATTTTAGGATTCTTAATTCTCATTAACGATTGATAGATTGGTTGCATAATTGTATTTTGTTCTTCAATCGCTTCTTTTTGTTTTGCTTCGAAATCTTTTTGTTCACGTATTTTTGTCATATCAATTACCTTTGATTCTGTCATAGAACTCCTCGTTGGGTTTGAATACTTCACCAGATGCTTCACAAACACATTCGCCATTAACGAATGCACTCATTACCATCTGTGCACGTATTCCAGATTTTCCTATTTTGTAGGAAGTTACTTTTCGTTTAACGTTTATTGTAGCAGGATAGTATGTTACATTCAAAAACTTAATTTCTATTTTACGAATGTAATAATTGTCCACAGGATTACTTAGTAGTAGTCCAGTAATCAATCCTCCAGGAACTACATTGTGTGGAGAAAAATGTATTGGGTTTTTGTCGCTACACGCAACACTATAATTTCTTACCATCGACCCATCGACTTTAAAATCAAAGTCGTAATTTAACATTTCTTCCATTGACTAAACCTCATTTGTGCTTCCATACCAGAATACACGTTAGTGTTAATTAGTGACATAATATCTTCGGAAGTCTTTCCTGCAAGTATCATCTCATTAATATCTTTTTCAACGACTGTGTCAGGAAACATCACAACACGATAGTCGTTTTCTATATATTTGTTTACCATCTTAACGATCTCTTTATTTCGTGGCTCGTTATCAGGTATCAATATTACATTGCTCTTAATGGCTTGGACTTCTATAGTATCAAAGTCACTACCAGCAACAGCAATACAATTAGGCAAGAACAAACTATCGATTGGTCCTTCAACCACATGCACAGTCTTTGCATAATTAATACGTTCTAGCCCAAAAATTTTTGGTGCGTTTTCTTTTACCTTAATGGTATAATACTTAGGTTTCTCTTCACCGAATGCTCTACCAGTAATTGCAATAACTCGACCATGCTCATCAATAAAAGGTATGACAAGACGTGGATGGTCGCCACCGATTTCTGGAAACTTCCAGACGATGTTATTGTTTACCCAATCAAAAAACTTTGATGTGTAGTATAAATTTTTTAAACTCGCAAGAGGTATCTTACGATTAATACAGTATTGACGTATAGGATGATCTTCTTTTAGATCGTCAATACAACGTAGAGTAGAGAGTAACTCGTCCTCAATCTTTTCTTCTAACATAGGCTCCTCTTTAAATTGTTCAAAGAAGTCTGGAACCTTATGATCGTTCGAACGATGTGTGCCTTGTGAAAATCGCTCTAGTGCATAGGCATCATATAACGATACATCAATAAACTTAATAAAGTTACCAATGTTCGAACCATAAGCACAGTTATGGCATTTAACAAATAGATCGTTCTTCTTACGATAGATGTATGCTCTTGCTTTTAGTTTGTTCTTTTTACTATCACCACAAACTGGACAAGAGAAGTTCCATAGGTAATCTTTTAGCTGTTTGAAGTTACGAACACGAGGTTGTAACATACTAGCGTATTTCGCATCAATATAAAGCATTCAATAGATCTCTCAATAATTTACGATTATTATACTACATCTTTCAACAAAAGTCAACATAAATCTGTAACATAGTATTAATATCAGCTTCAACCCTAACACCGACTATTCTACTGCAGTCAAACTTGCAGGACAAATAAAAAAGGGATCCGTTAAAGATCCCTTCTTTAGAATATTGTAGGTTATGTTATTTGAATAAATTTGCGATAAAACTTGCAATGTCAGTGGAAGAAATGAATGCGATGAATACTGCAATACCACCCATAATATACCACTTCCATTTTTCTAAATCGTTTACACGATCTCCGACCATATGTATATCTTTATGTAGATCTTGATGCTGATCTAGTGCAGCATCTGCTAAACGATGTTCTACTTCGTGCAATGCACTAATAACTTCTTTACTATTTTCTGTGATACGACCATGCAAAATTTTAATTTCGTCTTCAATGCGTTCGTCACGTTTATCTTGACTATCTAATCTTGTATCGTGAACAGCAAGTAATTTAGAAATTTGCGCAGACGTATCAGTAATCTTTTCTATAGAAGTGTCAAGTTTATCGACTACCTTCTTCAGAAAAGTTACTTCTGCTTCTACTTTCTCATTTGCCATCTGTGTAAATCCTCTCCATCTCTTTTACCCACTTTTGCAGTGCTTCTAATTGAGCACGCACTTCATTACAAGATGTATAGTTATTAACAACAGTACCCATTAACTCTTGTTGGGTAACTGTTCCAGTTTTTTCGGTGTCTCCATCAGCACGTCTGGTGGTGTTGGGAACCGCATTTTTAATGGCACTGTCGTGGAGCAACCTGACGTTAGGATCAAGATCGCACTGAACAACACCATCGTCATTAAGTAGCTTAGGTACTTGTTTGGCGATTTCATTACCATTGTCTTCGATTTGTTTTCTGTTTTGTTCATAGTCTTTTCTCACTTCAGAAGTTACCATCGATGCTTCTTTTTCAAGCATCTCAATTTCTGCTTTCAGTTTATTTATCTCAACAACCATTTCACGATTGCTCCAAGTTGCACCCATTAGCCAAATACCGACCAACATAGATACGACTGCAACAAAACGATATAATGATTTGTAAGGTAGTGGAAACGGAATGCCTAAAACAAAATAGGCAATCAGCCCACCGATGACTAATCCCTGAATTAAAAACGCAGGAATCAGACTCAATAATGTTGTTATGCTAAACCAACTAAAAACGAATTCGAACATTTCTACCTCACTACTTCAGTAGAAACTATATTACTCTTTCTTTGAATCTTGCTCCAAGCACCACCTCCATTACGATTGAAACGAATGGCTTTAATTTTATCCTCATCGGTTTTTAAAATTAAAACACCTTTTGGATTACGTTTCGCATAGTTATAGATTTGAGACTCGTATTCATCCTCAATATTGAGGTACTCCGACCAACGCTTAAACTTTTTCTTTCCTTGAGTAAATCTTCGGAAGATATCATCACTTACTTTAAAGGTTGCATATTTGCGTCCCTTTTTAACATGGATGACAGGTTGGTCAGTAGATACCCCAGCACCTGTTACATTAGCAGGTGCATCCTCTTGAATAAACTCGTGTATAAGAAAGTCGTTGATTAATAATTCTTCTTCGACTAAAGTTACTTGTTGTTCTGATAAAGATTCAAATCTTTCTTCAAGATCAACTAGAGATTTGTTAGTTTCGTAGTATTCTTTAATTAAGTAATATGCTGCTGCAAGAGAGGCAATCCTAGAGTTTCCTCCAGGAAGTTTGCCCAATAATCTTTTTAATGAAAACACTAGACGATGGAGATAGGAATAAGCATCTTTCTCAGCACCAGTTGTTAACTCTGATACCTTACGTAAGATCTTACCTTTCTCGTCAATAATACCCAACTCATATGCCTTAGTCTTATTAAAGGGTGTGACTAGCATATAAAGTATTCGGTATGATATTAAATTGTCTACTGTTCTCGACATTAGATTTCCCTTAGCGTTCTTAATACGTATTCATCGTATTTTAGTTCTGTTGCTCTTGTAGTAGTTCCTGGAATAAAATCAGGTAATCTACCAAGATAAATCAGGACTGAAGCGAGTACGTCCCAGTCCTGTTCATCAATCTTGAAGAACAACATATCAGTTGCTAACTTCTCCCATAAATTGTAGATAATAATAACGTGATTTAATATGAGTCGTTCTCTGAGTGCGTTATCTTTTTTATAACGATTAATCAGTTTACGTACATATAAAAATCGCTTTAAATCATCTTCAATTTCTTCCGTGCTTACACAAGCAGGGTTGTCATAGTGAGATGTAGCAACCTTTAAAAAGTTATTTTCGTCCAGCTTTAGACTCATCTTTTTCTTCTGTAGGTTCCATAACTTGTTCGAGTGCTTGTACAGCACCAGTTAACATGTCAATTTCTTTTTGTGTTTGAGCAATGGTGTTACGAAGAGTAATCATATAACTATTCTTCTGATTTAACAAACCACGATACTCATCAACTTTAGCTTTGATTTTATCAGCCATAATATCCTCAAGTGTTAATTATATTTAGATGTTAACTGTGCATCCGTGTTGTGCGCAAATTGCCCAACCAGATGTATCATCAATATACATTAGCGTTAAAGTGTCTCCAGCACCATTCATCGTTACAGATGAATAGCCCAAACGAGTTGCAGGTGTAACTGTGCATGAGCCAGTACCACCGATAACAACGACATGCTTCATTTGTCCAGCTACGCCATTTGCTAACGATAAAGTGTCAGCACCTGTCGTAAGAGTGAACGAAGTGATTGCAGTTGTAAGGGAGCCAGTAGCAGTACCACTAGCAGATTGTGGAGTTTGACTTAAACGTAAGAACCCACCAGAAATTGCAAGATTTCCGTCTACGTCTAATTTTTCTTGTGGTGCATTAGTACCAACACCTACTTTGTCAGCTGAAGCATCAGCAAACAATAGATTGTCGTCTGAAGATCCTTCAACACGAGTGTCTTGGTCAGCACCATTTTCGTTAATAATAACAGGCGAGTTTAGATTCGCCAAAAAATTTTGTACAGTTAATTTCTTGTTAGAACCACCCTGTACGATGGTAAATAAATCGGCACCAGCAGCAGACGTTGCAGCATTTAGTTCCGAGATCTTTTGATCAGCCATTTTTATATCTCCTATTCGATAATAAAGAGTAGGTAGGGTTTGTTACAACCCTACCCCAACTCTAGGTTTATACTATTATTTAGTCACCCCAAACAACAGATGCTGCGTCAGAAGTAACTTCTTTAGCACCCTTGCTTGTAGTAATTTTTACACGATACTCATCGCCCTCATTGGCAGCAGTCTGTCCAGTAAGATCGATTGAGTTTGCTGTTTCGCCAGCAACGTTAGCCCAACGAGAACCTGCAGCAGCAAGTTTACGTTGCCATTGGTAAGCGATTGTACCACTTTGATCGACTGTAGCTGTAACAGTGAATGTTGCTTCACCTGCGACAGTTGTTTCATCAGTAGGTTGTGCAGTGATAGTGATAGTTTCTAATACATCAGCAGCAACAGTATCGTCAGCTTGATCACCAGCAGCAACAGCAGTTACAGCCATTGTTACGATGCATTCATTTTTATGACGAGTGTTTCCGTCTGAGTCTGTATAAGTTTTTACTAACCACCAACCAGCACCAGTGATACCACGTGCTTTGTTTGATGCGATTCCTGCTTCAGTTTCGTCAACAAATACTAAGTCTGTTGCAGCGTAAGTGTTAGGTGCTTTACGTGCTTCAGCAGTAGCGTCTGCTCCGTCACCAGAAATAGTAACAGTTGCTGCATCACCAGCTACGTATCCATCTCCTGGATTTGTAATAGTGATTGAAGCAATTGCTCCATTGGAAATTACTGCAGTTGCAGTAGCTTGTGTTCCTGATGCAGGAGCAGTAATTGCTACAGTTGCAGATGTATATCCTGAGCCACCATCGGTGACTACGATTTTTTTGATTTGACCAACATCGATCCAATTAGGACGAGATACTGGTGCGTCTGTTTTACCCCATAGAGCCATTTTGATTTCTCCTTATTAAATTACTCTTTGATTATAAAGATCATCCCTATGGCTAGTTATATCACGTTTGGCTACTTTCTTTCGATTCCACCAATTTAATTTAGCTATGGGCGAGTCGAATGACTCGATATAGAATTCAAACTTATTTCTTTTTTTGTGCCAATTTCGCAGCAGTGGCATACATAACTTCTTTTGCCTTTTTCTCGCTACCGTATTTCTTCACAAAATCTTTGAAAGACTTCTTCATGCCTTTCACAATTTCTTCTTTTTTCTTTGCCTCAGCATCAGATAGTTCTTCTTCTTTTACAGGAACACAATTAGGTACTTTTTTACCATTTTTCATTTTAGTTCCTACAGCAGTGAAACCTTTCCAGCAAGCATCTTTTAAATCGCCAGTCGCTTTTTCAACTGCCTCTTTACGTATTGCTTGTAGATCAGAACCATCGATTTTACCATTTTTGTTCTTATCGATTTTCTTTTGCTTTGGTGATAATTCTTCGTTGGTACGTTTAATTGCTTGATAAACGTTAGGATGTTTAGATAAACCTTTAGCGATAGCTTCAATACGACTAACGATAGATGTCATATTGCCACCTTTCCATCGTTTGTCATTTAGAATACCATATGCTTGTTTAATCTGCATATCAGAGAACTTAGATGGTACTTTTACAGCCTCATTCATACGTTCTTTTTCTGATTGCAAATAGTCACGAACAGTAGTGATGTAATCTTCTGCTTTAACGATCTTAGCCTGTACCCATTCTGGTAGGTTAGCATCGTCATCCATCATTTCAATTAAATCTTCTGCATTACGACAGATAGTCATTAATTGAGTTTTAGCCATATCTCCTTCACGATCGTATTCGTTAGGATCTTTTGCTTCGTTCATTTTATGATGAGATTTGCCACATTCAATGCATGGATTTTTACCACAATCGCAGGTGCATTGTTCTTCACCTAATTTTTTCTTTGCTAATTGGTCACTGGCTTTCTTTACACCAGCATAACGATTATCTACTTTTTTAGTAGGTAATCCTTTGTGCTTTGATGCATCAGATGCCTTTGACGAGTATGATGATAGAGTGGATCTGGATAACTCGGTAAGTTTTCCTTCAGATAGTCCATCTATAAATTGTCCGTAACTTTTCATTTCTTCCTCGATTTAATTAATTACCTCGGAATCCCATTTTGTCACTTAGTTCTTTTACTGTTGCATCAATTAGTGGGTTCTTAGGTGCTTCTACTGCAGGTGCAGCAGCAGGTGTTTCTACTTTAGTTTCACTAGCAACTTGTTCAGCAGGAGCAGTAGCAGGAGTTTCCTCTACTTTTACTTCTGTATTTTTTACTTCATTATTTTCCATTTTATTTCCTTAAATATGATTTGATCATCCACTCATGTTTTTTATGAGCATCGATTCGTTCAGCAGCATAGTTTTCTAAACCATGTTGCATTTCGCTTTCTGCTTCATGAAGTACTTTCATCCAAGACTCCAAAAGCATCGTGTTAGTCACTAATAGATCTTCTAACTGTGACGTTACATCTCTATTTAGCTGACTTTCATTTACTGTTTTATATCGATATAGATCGTCAATACTTGCAGGAGCATACTCTCCTAGTGCACGTAATTGTTCTGCCGACTTATCGATAGACTCGTAAATATCTTCGTATACATTACCAAAGAATTCGTGGAACTGTCCAAAGAACATTCCCTCAACATTCCAATGCATAGCCTGTGCTTTATAATACATTGCAAAACTATTTGCGATTGCAATCTTTAAAGCTGTTTTCAATTCATCCATTCGTAACCTCTATTATGAACCAACAACGTTCGGATTATCATAAACCGAAAATTGTGGTAATTCTATCTTTTGATTCCAACCCATTTTACTTAGGCGAAGAATACAATGTCCTTCTCCACCAACAAAACTAACTGTAATATCTTTATTTGCGTAAACACGATCAGCAAATCCTGATGCTTTAAAGTCGTAAAAGTTCGCACCAATTAGATAATAGTGATTGTGATAAGTAGGTACAGCATCAATCTTACGCAGAATGTCTACTTGTTTACCATCCTTAGCACCCCACCAAATACCAGTTATAATAACATGTGAACCAGTATAGGTAGAATAACCACCATCTACACTTTCATCAGTGAGTGCTGTTCCTGTAACATATACTTCAGTAGGCAAAGTTAGAGTGTTCTGTAGAGAAATATCAATAGTTTCTCCTGAAGGACTCGTCGTATAAACTTTGACTATTGCCTCTTGATGCGAGTTTTTAAGTATATGTAATCCAGCCATTTAATTTTTATTCCTTGTTCTTACTTGGGTCGTTTAACTTTTCTTCAACCATTGTAACCACATCATCTAAAGTTTTAAATGTTTCTGCCTCTTCATTAGAAATAATCACTCCGTAATTATCTTCTAAGTCCATTAGCAACTCAACAGTATCTAAACTGTCAATACCAACATCATTCCTTAGATCCGTATCACCATGAATCTCGATATCGCTTTTCATAGTAATCTTCTTAATTGCTTCCACAATTGCTAAAGATATTTCTTCACGTGTCATTTTATAATCACTCCTTAGGTTATTTTACTTACTGGTTTTGCGCTCCACATCTTACAAGACCAATAGTTGGCTTTCCATTTTGGTCCAGGATTGTCACAACCATGTCTTGATCGATATGCTTTACGTCTTGCTGGATCGTCTCGTTTGATTTCCATATTTGGATCACCAAACCCTAACTTAATAATATTCCCTTTATCGTTTCTAACGTAGACATAGAATTTCTTCTTGCCACCACTAGCACGAAATGGTTTATTTAAAGTTACTTTCTTACCTTGATACTCAGATTCTTCTAGGACTTCTTCCCAGAGAATAGAATCTGTCTCTTCTTGGCAATCCCCACAACACTTACCAGTTCCACAATCTAAATGTTCGAACTGCTGTGAGTGAGGAAATTGATTAGCAACTTCATCTAAAAAGTCTTTAAACGATTTAACAGCCATGTTATTATTTAGTCCTTCGGCTTGAAAGACGTTTCTTTTCCATCCTTCTAACTTTAGGAGCAAGTTTCATTGCAACACGATTAACAATGTGTGACAATTTTTTAATTCTTGCTTCTGCTCTTTCTTTTTCACCCACTGACATTTTATTAGCAGGTTTCTTGAATAGACGTTGTTTGATAGCTTTGATTGCTAGTCGTCTTGCACGTCTGTTAATAACTTGAGTTGAAGAGTGTTTCTTAAGAGCAATCTTTAAATTACGTTGACGTTTTGCACGAGTCTTCATTAAACGAACACGTGCCTTAATACGTTCAGTACGAGAAAGCACTTCATTCATTTGTACTTCTTCGCCCTCAAACAATACTGACTCTGATACTACTTCATCTTCTTCGTCAACGATTTCTAATTCATCGTCATCGTAAAGATCAAGTAAATCTTCGTCATCTAGTGGATCAAGATCATCGTCGTATCTAGAAATGATATCTTCCATTTCTCTATCTGATAGGTAATCCTTTTCTGGATCTCCATCAGTTGGACGTGCCTCTTGTTTAATTCCACCACTTAATGCTTTTTGCAGTTCAGCTTTTGTTTTTTTATACTTTTGTAAGAACTCTGCAGCAGATAGATCTTTCATATCTATTGAAATTTCTTTCATACGTCCTTCTTCAAGCACTTCACCATCTAACTCTACTGAGTCCATCATATCGTACTGATCAGCACGACGTTTACGTGGGTTTGGCTCGTGAATATTTGCAGGGTTATGATCTGGATGTGGATCGTCTTCGATCTCTGTTCCGTCAGGATGATGTCCTCGTTTCTTAACGATTACACCAAACTCATTTTTACCTTCAAAAGTTGATTCGTCTTTTTTAATTCCACCTTGGATCTTTAACATTTTCTTAAAGTCATCATAAGACATAATAGACTTAGCAATGTTAAAGGTAGATGAAGTGTCTGTTTTCTCAACAGATGGTTTCTTAACTTCTTCAATCTTACCTTGTTGACTTACGATAACTGATTTGTAGATACCTTCAGCTTCAACAATAGACTTAGCTTCTTCTTGTGATGAGGCAAGGATATTTTTCACCACTCGTTGTTTGTCTTCAGTCATTGCGATAACTGTGTATCGTTTTTCTTCTTTTTTCATTTTCTTATCTTGCTCCTTAGCACGATCCATCATATTTTTATGCTTCAATTTGTCTTGTTCTTTTTCTCGAGCAATTTGATCTTTAGTACGATCAGAAACTACTCCCTCTTTCATATCTTTATCTTGTCGTGCTTTCATTTGTTTCATTGTAGCTGGCATTAAACTGTCGTCATAATCGATTCCAGCAATACGTGCAGTGTTTAACATCTTGTCTACAATCGCAGCAAATTCTGGAGTAATTCTTTTTGTTCTAATTTTACGTAATCCCATATTAACTAGCTGTGTAGGATTACCCTGTTTTTCTGGTTCGCTGACACCAAGAGCACCACCGATGATTCGTGCAACCTTGATCCGATCAGCCGAACTAAATTTCATTTGTTCTTCTATCATTTCGTCCTTGCCTTTATTTTGTTCTAGAAGATTCGACATAGCATCGCTATGGATCTTCATGTAATCGTGATTGTCTAACTCATCGATTTTCTTAAGAGATTCTGATGCTTTTAATTGAATCACTTGGAATCTGTCGATATCAGATTGTGTAGCATACCCACGTTCTTCTGCTGCAGACTCTATACTTAAATACTCTTCAGTTAGTTTAAGAGCATTCAGTACTGCAACAGGATCTTTTTCTTTTTTAAAAAGATTTAAAAATTCGGTTTTCGCAATAGGACACATATGGAAGTTATTCGTTTTGTATCCTTTATACTCAACTTCAGTAGAGTCTTCTTGTAGAATAGGTTGTGCTTCTTTTGCAGTAGCAACTTCTACAACTTGGTGTAACCATTTCTTACTCATTGCACCACTCTCATTAACGACAGTGACATAATTAGCACCACGATCAACTACTTCATATACGCCATTGCTGTCTTCTACAACAGAACCAATAGCGAAGATTTCTTCGTTGATGTATTTCTCTCTAATATCTGAAGTTTCGAAATTAATTTCTTCTTTGATAGGATCTAAACCCATACCCAATCTTACTTCATTGAACATACGCTTAGCATCAGCGACTGTCATTTTCGCTGGGATGCCTCTCTTGAAATCAACAAACTTGCCAGCTTTTGCTGCTTCACGCATTTTTGTTGCTGACATTCCGTCTGCTTGTTCCGAGTCTGGATCCCTTTTACCAGAAGACACAACTTCGATTGAGTTAAATTTGTATTCTTTACCATTGTATTGTTCAAGTAGTTTACGATACTGAGGGACTCGATCGCTACCAGCGACGAGGACTAAATCTGTGAATTTTTCTTTTTCTAAATGTTTTGCAACTTCGATGATAGTACGAACATCGTTTCCAGTGCCAACTAGATTAGCACCTTTACCGAACATTCGTTGCATGAAGTATATCTTACGCTTTTGAGGAAGAGGGTTTTTCTTCTTGTCCTCAGTGTGCGTAACGTAGATACGATGGGGGATGTTGTTGCGTGATGCAAATTGAGTCGTCTTGTTGACGAGTAGTTCATGCCCTGTAGTTGGAGGATTAAATCGTCCAAAGGCGATAACTATCTTTTTTGCAGGTAGTTCTTGTAATAAGTTTTTAAAGTTCTTCATTTCTTTTGTCCATCGATTTAGTTTAATACACTCTTATTTAGTAATCTTAATTCTTCTGCCACCCTTTAATTATGTCAGGAGAGAAGTTAGATTTGCTAAATTCGAGCCTATCTACAATCTTTACAGCATTACCAGAGAGGTGGTCAATAGCTACAAATCCCTCAACTCCAGTAACCTTAAATCCGTCTGTAGTTTTCAAGAATGTATTGATATGACCAGCTTGATTCATCTTGGTAATAACTGCACTTTTGATGGAAGTCAAAAGATTAGTTAGTTCGAAGATTTTAACGATCTCATTTTGATCGTGTGCCGAGAAATACTTTAATACATTCTTACGTTTTTCTTCCCAAGAAGACTTCGATTTGTCAGTCTTTTTGGAGTCAATTTCTTTTTGATATTTATCGTGAATATAATGAAACAACCCAGCAACGTGTGCTGCAATGTTTGTAATTTCTTCACCCTCTCTTACTTTGGTATTATTATAAGTCTTAATATGTGTCAGTAGTGCTTCATCTTTATGAATGTCATCTACCATTTTAGTATTCAAACTAGAAGAAAGAGCCTTTGCTTTCTTAATTTCGTTTGTTACTGCTGTGGTTTCAGCTTTGGTAAAGGTAGCTGTACCACTATAATCTTTATAGTTAGCATCGTCCATCCAAACACTTGGAGACGATTTTAACTTATTCATAATAGTTTTACCGAAAGATGCTTTCATTGTTTCAAATGAAGATCCTTCGTAGGAGGTATGCCAAACGATACCCATATTTGCTTTTTTAATTTGTGTCGCTAGATTACTCTTAAGAGGAACAGCGTATACAATAGTGTTAGGGTGGAAAGTCAAATAAGACTCACCATTAATTTTTTCTGTTTTTAAATCTGATTTTGTAAACATTAGATCGCCTTGGAATACACCTTTGGTAATACCAAGTTTCTTTAATTCAACTAATGCTACTTTTAATTTTGCAGCAAGATCGCCAGAGACGTCAGCATTAATATCTGCAGCAGTCTTGTAAACTTTAGGATCTTTATTGAAGACACCTTTCTTCGCTACGAAGAATTTGCCATCTCGTGGATCAATACCAGCAAAGATAGCAGGAGCACCATCCCACTTTACAGTGGCAGATACTTTAGTCGTCGCATTACCAGAAAGCATTCCCAAGAGATCCTCTAGGAATTTAATGGCTTTGTTTGTACCAACCATACCCTCATTGAACACTAGATCCTCTAGATGCTCCATGTGAGTATTTTTCTGTTCTTTTAAATAATCTTTAAATCCGAATGCCACTTATTAAATTCCCCAGTCTTTGTGATTGTTCATTTCATCATTATAATCATAACCTGCATGGTATGCCTGAATCTCTTCATCAGTCAGTTTATCTTTCCAAACGATATTACTTTGAAAAGATTTACCTTCAAAGTAATGAGGGTTTCGAGGACGTCTGTAATAACTGTCAGCACACCCACGATCAAAAGCACCTCCGTGCCTATTGTCAAAGGTAGTGTCAACCATTATGCCACCTCCTTAAATCCAACAGCAGCAACTTCATAAATCTTACCACCAAGGATGATTCGATCACCCATCGAAGTAGAACGCAAACCATAAACGTTACCATCTTTGCCAGTTTTCAGAGGAACAAGAACAGTGATGTTGTCATCGTAGTCCTCATTCTCATAAGTCTGACCATTGAATTCAAAACTTTTACCTTTCGACCAAGATCCTTCGATATTTTGAGTCGCACGATAAACGTAGTTCAATGCTTTTTCACCAGTCCAGTCGCCAACGTAGATCTCAGCAACAACAGTAGGTAAATCAGAAAAAGCAGCATGGATAAGAGTCGCAGTAGTCATAATTTCAGTTTCCTTTTCAATTTTCATACTGCTATTATACCATAAAGTTGCAAGAAAGTCAACAACTATTTTGCTTTTTTTGCTCTTTTTTTCAATCTTTTTTTGTTGCAAATACAACAACTTATGAAAAAACCCTCAAAAAAGTAGGGTTATTTCTCCATTTTGAAGGAAATTTTCTTCAAAGAGGGTTGCCCAGCGTTCGCATTGTACTCGAATTTGAACTTCGAAGTACCAAATAACTTGACTTCGTAAGACACTGCTTTCTGACTTAACTTGATCTTAATGTATAGCTGTTCTAGTTGGATCTCTTTTGCAGCATCGTTTAAGACTTCTATATACTTCTCTGTCTTATTTAGCTGATCGACCAAAGCATAGCCCATTGGAGAGATGATAAATCCCCATCGCTTACCATTGGCTTTCATTGTTCGTTCAATAATGTCTAATGATGCAGCACGACCAATTAATTTATACAATGGTTCTAATTCTGCAAATACTGATTTACCAGACTTATACGAGGACAGAAACGTTTCGCAATCTGCAGCAGTAAACACTTGTCCCTTTTTAAATTCTTTACTTACCCATTTATACCCATCAGTACTCAATTCTTTAGAGGCATTAATAATACCATCTACAGTAGAAGAATCGCTAATAGCAATAATTGCTTTCCTTGCGTCTTCCTTTTTACTATCAGTATATTTCTTTTTTCTTAATACATCAGCAATTGCATTAATACTTGGTGGAGCACCATCATTGGCTTTTGCTGATACTGCGATTTTCTTTTTGTCTTCGTGAATAAAATAATCTACAAGAGGAAAGTTACTTTCGTTTGGATATTCTACAGCAGTGGCTTTTTTATTATAGTGAGTCATATACCATAATGCACCAGAGATCTCACCAAAGTTTTTAGCAATAGTAGTAATATCACTGTTGCTAATACTATCCATAAACTCACTTTCGATTTTACCATCAGATCTTTCTGAGGCATCGAGTAGATCTTTACAAAATTCTCTAATGTTAACTGGAGAAGAACTTGCTTTAAGTCCAGCAATAACATCTTTCTTAAATGTATTTTTCTTATGGACTCCAGGAAGTTTTAATTCGTCTGGAGTTAAATTTTTAGTAGAGAGAACACCCTTGCTTGACGTAGTAACAACAAGATAAGCACCATCGTTTACTGCAGCACCACCGATCTTTTCTTTAAGAATAATTTCTTGTGTAGTAAATGTTCCAGAAATCGATTGATCACTATTACGAATCTCTACATTGTGATGTTTTTTAAGTAGTTTAGAAACGTCGCCTGCATAATTAAATCGTAAATGAGCACCACCTCTACTAGATTCAACTAACTTGACTCCAGCTTCAGTTTTTAATTTTGTTTTAAAATAGTTAATAATCGCACGTTGTGCAGTCGGCGAGGATTTTATCATTTACTCTTCCATTTAGCCCATTGTCGGTTTTCTAATTTAGCATGCTGAACCCATCTAATAAAAATGCCCACTTCACGACCATGTGCCTCAATTTCCCATGGAAGATCCCAGTAGTCTACTTTGTTAGTGTTAATCTTTTTGCTATTATAACGAGTGATCTCTTCACTCTTTTCGTAATCTCTCATTTGATTAGTTGCCCATTGTTTAACGTGGACTAACTCATGAGATGCAGTCTCTAGAAAATCACGTAAAGGTAGTGATGCGTCTAGTCGAACTATAAATTCTTTTGGATAACGTCCATCGTCTTGCGACCATGCGTCACCCATTATATCATATTTAGTGTATAGATTTGGAACTATTCTGTAGGTAATCTCTAGCGTGTTTGCTAGTCTTTTCGACATCAGTAGTGGTAATGCGTACTCTGTTAAAGATTGCAAGTATTTTTTCTGAGAGGTACTTCCACCTCTGGTATAAACCTTTGCCATCGTCGACTCCTTTTAATAGAAACTAGAATTAGACGTCCCAAAGTTATTTAGGAAAAGGCAATCCTTGCAAACTAGAGCAAAGATTCAATATGGGCAATGATTTTTTGTGTGTCTTCAGGTGTAGAGTGTTCGAACTCTGTGACAAGAGAGGGATCTCCAGTCAATGGAGAGCCACTAAACCTATTAATGATATTCTCGATCTTAGTTCTACGTCCTTGAATAAAGGTTTCTGATTGGTCGGATCCACGCTCTTTATAACGTTGCTCTCGAATTGCATCAGATACTTTTAGAACGATAATAGAAACATCATAACCCTCTTTAACTGCTTCATTAAAGAAAGCAAAGGAAGTTAGACGATCTCCCTCGAATATATTAACATCGTGAGTAGGCATACGTATGTATTCTAGTGCTGCAGGTTGGACAGCCATAGAGAGTTTATCTGTACCAGCAAAGGTATCACCCTCTTCATACTTACCAAATAAGCGAATGTCGCCACTAATTAGACTATCAAGCAATTTAACTGGAGTGTCTTTTGTCCACTCTCGTTTTGCCATCCACTCTTTCATCAACGTAGTTTTACCAGTTCCTGGCATGCCGACTATTCCAATTAGTTTTAAACTCATTTAATTATCTCCACTTCCGATTCAGTTAATATAACAACCCTAGCACCACAAGAAAGAATAGGTTTATCATTACCCCCATAAACAATGGTGCATGGACCAAGGACTTTAACCTCTGAACAATAAGTGTTCTTTCGTCCTTGCTTGACAGTAATAACAGGATCTGACGTCCCATTCTTTTTATTTGCTCGTATAACGTGTTGGTTGACATGTATGTAAGTTTTCGTTTTCTTCATATAATTATACTACAATTAATATTGCAAGGCATTTTCTAGAGAAAAGAATTGATTTGAGGATACATCATCATACATCCATTCCAAACGATCCATTGATCCAGTATTAATAAAATTTGCAAACTTTTCTTTATTGATACCTCGTTTATCGATAAGACGAGGATCTAGCATTTCACTTCGTGCTTGCCATAATACGTCCCACTCAATACCATACCATCCATCACTTTGGACTTGAGAGATTTCTTCTGCTTGACGATCTAGGTAATAACCAAGATAACGTCCATGGTGTTCACGGAAGATTTTCTTAAACGAACATAGACAAGTTTCCATTGTATAAAAGTTAATATCTTTTTTATACTCTGGATAACGTCTGTTCATTTCTTCGAGGAAAGACTTCCCTTCAGATTCGAGCCACTCTGTTTGTTTTGTATCCAGTTTCTCGTCGATAAGATCTTCTCTTCCAAGTGCAAAAAGAAAACCATTACGATGACTCCTACTCCCAGAATGATCAGAAAACCAAAGAGTGTTAGGAACCACAGGGAGATTACAAGTAGAATACAAATGTTGCATGTAAAACCAAGTAGTGTATCTACCAAATTTATGAAAGTTCTTTTTGACAGTTTCCCATACTCTGTGGAAGGAATCTGTTTCATTGTCTCCCAATAAGTTTTCAAAGTACTTGGATTGAAGAGATTTACCAATTTCTCTTTGGTAAGATTCGAACATCTGTGGGAGATGTCCTTTGTTATATTTTGTATCTGTTTGATAACGTAGTCGTTTATAGTTTTCACTATTCCACCAATTGAGTCTGTCAATTGTTGCAAGTTCGTAGTCAGGAAATTCATTTTTTAGTACCCATGAGGTTGGCAGATAATATGTATTTCCGTATAGCCAACACAACCAAAACCTTTCTTCAGTATTATGTTCGTATCTATCGTTTAGATAGTTTGTCATCCAAACTGATGGATCACAATCTTTATATTTTATCGACCAAGCATACCATCTGATAAATGCTTCACGTCGATTTTTTTGTTCACGGAAATCAGTCATTAATAATGTAGTCTTTCAAATAGTTTCTCATTTCGTCAATAGGAATACCCCAATCTTTTTCAAATGGAATTGTTCCCTTTGGCATAAGAGTAACAGAGATAGACTTTCTTGGATGTGTCGTAGTAATCACACTATGTGGTTGACCACTTACTACAGCAGTAGGATTCTTTAGTACAGTCCTTGCTACTTCATCCACTTCATCTAATTCAAATACAAAAGAGTAATCGTCTAATGCACCATCACTCTGTTCTTCTGCAGTAGCTATTCTACTCCAAGTTTTCTTGGGAGTATACCAAACATTGTAATGCTCACCCTCGCTATATGCCCAATTAAGTTTACACTTACGTGACATATTCGTAGCATCTACGTGAATTTGTAATTGATAGTTTGCAGGAAGACTGAAGACTTCTGCATCAAAGAATTGCAATCCAACCTTTGGTGCAAATTTAATTAAATCGTTAGAGATATATTCACGAGGAATGTTCCAATGCCCACCTTTAAGAGCATCAAACCATTTCTGTCCTACTTCATTTAAAGGATGTTTTATTTCTGGTATTGAAAGATGAAAGTAATACTGGTTCATTGCCTACCCAAAAAGTGATTCTGTTTCTTTGAAAACTTTAACACAACCACCTTTACCTTTTTTATATACTGCGTTGAAGATTGTTGCATCATTAATATCGTAATCACCCTCTTCAAAGGATTTCATTTCTGGATTAACTTTGAACATACTTAGTTGACATCCAGACTTCTGTTCTCCTAGCATTTCAAAGCCAATTTTCTTATAAAATTCTATTGCTGGTATCTCTGCACTGACACGGAAGTATTGTGCTTTCTCGTGTATCGCATAACGTAAACTGTCTAATGAAAGAGTTTTACCTACACCTTTACCACGATATGCAGCAAATGTATGTAGTAATTGTAGATTGGCTACCTTTGGATCTCGTTTAGAGATAGAAGTAATAATAGCACCCATTAGTTTATCTTCATCCCATAAACCCATACAAAGATGATGAGAGCCACACTCCCACTGCTCTTGCATATTGGCTTTCGCAACAAAAGTTTTCGCAAACTTATCAGCAGGATCATCAGTGATTGCTGAAACGAATTGCTCTCTTGTTACTTTATGCAACTTCATGGTATTCTCTTACTTTATTACCACGCTCTTTTTCGTATTTGGTATTTACCCAACCATTATATTCTTTCCAGTCCCATACAAATGGAGGAAAGTTATAATTATAACCTTGTTCGAATAAAATGTTTTCTACACTTGGTCCATCGTTCAATGCTGCATCAACAAACTTCTCAGCAAATTTAAACTGATCTTTAATCTGTTGTGTATCAGTTGTAGATCGGAAACAACGAAACTCAATTGTTCCAGTATGTTTCATACAATAGGTATTAATAGCGAATCTAAATGGTCTACCCATTGACACACCATCTTTACCTGCAGCATGGAGTTTAATAAAATGATCAAAGTCGGTAGCAAGATTAATAATATTGTCACACATATAATCTGGCATTGGACGACCACCATCAAACTTAAGATACATCTTTGCACCTTTACTGTTCTTCATTTCTGGATGATCGTAAAACCCATAACAATGTTCAATTACTGCATTTTGATTTGCTTTGATATAAGCAATCAGTTTCTTAAGAGCACCGATGTCATCTTTCAATCCAGGAACATAAACGTGTAGATGTCCGTGATTAACACAAGACGCAGTAGGTTGGTTTCCGTGGTATTTGAAAAACTCTCGTAGGTCGATAATACGATCTACTTGTTCTTGCCAAGTTTTAGTCGGCATCATATTTACTTCGCCACCCATATATGGTTCTTCACCTAGTGGATCGCAAGCAATATATTGGAAAGGTTCGTGTAGATTAACAATATCAGTTTCTGCATATTCCCACTTACCGAGATCTGCAGGGATAGTTAGACGACGATCGATATCGCCCCATTCTACTTCATAACCCCATGTAAAATTTTCTTTATTGTAAGTCATCTATTTTCACTCCTGAATCTTCAAACGACATAGTATGGTCTTTCTCAAGATTAAAATAAGTTCCAGGAACAACTCCCTGTTCATCTATAATATCAAATCCTGATCGTTTAACAATATCTTTCGTAGAAGTAATTATATACCCAGTACCAATATCAGTCAAGTGCAGTGGTCTTCGACCATTACGATAAAAACGAAGATTGTAATTATCATATAATTCTACTGCTGCAATTGAGGATTCCTGCCAAACTTTAAGTGGTGATTGACCAGCAACGACAGTGTGAAAGAGTAGTTCACTGTCGTTCTTGGTCTCACATTTAAAGCCATACAGTTTTTCCCAATTCTCTGGTAGTTCTTGACTAATCACACCATTGTGTGCTAGTGAAAAACTCTTATTGAAAAAGGGTTGGTTGTATTTAATATCTGACGTTGAATATCTGCAATGAACAATCATAAAGAGATCACGTTTCCATCCATCTAAATCAACAAAGTTGTCGATTGGATACTTCTGCATAAATTCATCTGCAGGGATAGGTTCTTTTATAGATTGTAGTTTACCTTTTTGGATATAACTAACTCCAGTGGCATGTTTACCACGAATCATTGCTTCACGAATTAATCGTTCTACACGTAATTCTTGTTGAGGTGTTATACCTTTGATTGAGATACCAACGATTGCGCACATTAAAAGAATGCCTCAAGTGAAGACTTAACAGCATTAGGATGATAAGTCATTACAGTATTCTCACCCAATCGTTCTGTTAGATAATCATACCACTCTTGACTTTCCCACATACCTTCGCTTACGCCATTCCACAAATGCTTTTGTTGAGGATGCTCTTTGTTATTCTTACGATCTTCAACAAACTGTTTACGAGTCATTTCGTAATCCCAAGAACCAAGTTCTAGCATTTTCTCACGGAAGTAACAAACGAATGATATACGCTCTGCTCCCTCTTCAGCTGTCATTTCAGTATTGCCATGGATACCCTCGTGATTGTTCACAAGAAGTAGATCTCCAGGACGAATGTTTACTGCAACACGAAACTCAGGAAAGACGAGATAACCACCCACATACTTACCATTATTAGAGACAACAGTAAGGTTCGAGAATCCATCGTTCAAATCTCCAGCATCTCGGTGTGCAGCAGTTCTAAAAGTTTTATTTACTGTGACAGTAGTGAATGGTGTTCCAGGAATAACAAATTTTGAATCTAGTTTTTCGCATGCAGCAATTTGCTTACCATAACGAATAGGTAATAGATCTTTGAATCCCTTACTCAAATGTTGTAGGAATGGGAATGCCATTTCATACTTGGCTTGATTCTTTTCAGTAAATGCTGTTGGACGTCCCCATGGAATACGAGGATAACGATCAAAGAATCCAGCGATACCTGAGAATACTGAGTTAGCATAAGTAGTGGCACATACCAACTGCTTCAATACTCGCTCAGATTCTGTCTTTGCATCATCTTGAGACATCTTACGAGTGTCTTCAACCCATGCATCAAATTCGAATCCTTCATCTTTAGTTCGGTTAATTGACCAAACAACTCCACGAGAAGATGGAGCAGATGCACGATTGTCACCATACTTATTCTTAATCTCGTCGATACGATCTACACCAAATAGATTTTCTGTAGGTTTGCAAAACGCATCCATAATTTCCATTTGGTATTCAGTAACCCATTCACGATTGCCAAGAGAACCAGCTTTTGGTCCTGCTGCCATACCACGATTTTGAGTTTCTACTGCTGCTTCACGCAAACCAGCGTAAGCAGTATCTTGTTCTTCTTTCGTGAAGTAATTTTTACGAAACTTGAAAATAATATTTTCTTCGCTATTTTCTTCACCAACTGGAGTTGGCGCATAAAAATCACAATCCTCTTCAATCAGAGTATCATAGTGGGACTCGTCAACAAACTGTCCAACTAGATGTTCAGCATCATATTTGATAGGTGCTGTGATAGTTTTTACCATTGTTTTTTCTCTTTCGTTCTTTGTTTATTAGTATTATACACTATTATTTGTTGCAATCAAAATTTGAATCCTTCAGTAGCCAATCTCTTACCGATTGGGGATTGATCAAATAAAGACTTCTCTTCTTTTTGTTTACCTTGCCCACTATCTGCAATATTCTGTTGAGCCGATAATTCTACATTAAACAATTTCATCTTCGAACGATCAACGCCAATTACAAATCTCTTATAATAAGATGGATCGTTATATCGATTCTTCAATTGTTTAACCATTAACTGACCAAGTTCCTCTAGTTCTTCAGTAGAAATAAGAGCAATCATCAAGTCAGCAGTTGCAGGTAAACCAAACGATTCAGAAGTATCTTCTAATCCCAAATCAGTATTGGTATAACCAGATCTTGTCGTTTGAGTTGCAGAAACGATAGGTACGTTATACTCTACTCCCAAACCACGCAATTCTTCAGCAATTGCCTTTACATATGTATAAGAATTAATATTTCCCCCTGCACGCAATCTTTGTGAAGAACAAATATTCAAATAATCAATAAAGACGATATCTGGCGTAAAGTCTCTTTTCATTTTCAATTCTTCAAGTAATGCACGGAAGTGACCAGAATGTGCACTCGCAGTTGGATATTCTTTAACGATCAACTTACCTTGTGTTTTATCAGAAATCTTTTTAACACGATTACCGAAGATAGTTTTATCAACTACTTTCAATTCATCCATACCAAGATTCAATAGATTTGCATCGATACGTTCAGCAATACGTTCTTCAGCCATCTCTAGAGATATGTATAATACGTTTTTACCTTGCATTAGAACTGATGCTGCATGGTGACACATAAAGAGTGACTTACCAACGCCAGTACCTGCAAGGATAATGTTTAGAGTTTTCTTAGATAATCCACCACGTGTAATGGTGTTTAACATGTCTAGATCAAATGGAATCTTTTCTTCAACACGATGATAGAATTCGTATCGTGCTTCATAGTCGTCAATATAATCATGCCCTACAGATTTGTCAAAGGATACACCAAGTGCTGTTTGTAATAGATGAGGAATGGCATCTTGATTGTGTTGCTTATCACGACCATCAATAATCTTAATTGAATCCATAATAGAATTATAGACTGCTCGATTCTTACACCACTTTTCAGTTTCATCAATCAACCAATCTTTGTTAGTTGTTTCAGGTGTAAGTTTATCAATATAAGAAGTTGCTTTTTTGAAATCGTCTTGGAATAGATCCTTACGATTACCTAGTTCGATTGCTAGGATTTCTTGTGTTGGTGCTTTGTTATACTTACCAAAGAATTCGATGATGTTCTCAGCGATTGCTTTTTCAATTTGATCACCGAAGTATTTGTCTGATAAATGTGGTACTACCTTACGTAGATATTCCTCATCGTGAATCAGATTCTTCAGGATTGTTGTTTCTATTCTCGTCATTAATATATTTCTCCATTTCATCTTTGCCACCTTGGAAGATTGCTTTTTTAGTACGCATCTCTTCTTCGATCAGTGACATTAAAAAGTCCCCAAGTAGCTTTTCCATTTCTTCCTTGTGAACCATTCGATACTTTGGCTTACCATCCGTTTCATAGTCGAATGATAACTTAATTTCACCATTGTCTTCTGTGTTAAAATTAACTCTACCAAAAGAGACTATTATACCCTCTAATAATCCTGCAGTAAAGCGTATTTTATTAAAACCTGTATTGCCATATTCTTTTAATACTTCATGTGGGACTCCAGGAAAATGAGTGAGTCCCTTTTCATAATCATCTTTTGCTTTTAAATATGCCTCTTCGGATTCAAACGAATCTTTAGAAAGTAAAGGGAATGCTGGCATCTCCCCTTTATTAGTTTGAAGAACAGGCTGAGTTTCCTCAACCTGCTCAGTAAACTCGGCATTGATAGGTGTATTATTCTTCAGTTTCAAGAGTCTCTTCCACTTCTGTTTCGACAACATCACCTGTACCATATTTGTATTTGGTGCCAACATAAACATCCAATTTCTTCATTACTTCATCAGTAAAGAATTGTTCTGGATTTTGTGCAATGTTTTTACCAAAAACTTTTTTACCATCAACAGTAATACGTCCACCAGACGACTCCCAAATACCTGCTTCAACTGCAAGATCAGTCAATCCGTGATAACGATCTAAACCTGTTTTGAAGTTAAGTTTAGATTCACATCTTGAGTTCTCTTTAGTGAAACGAGATTTTTGTAGATTACATTTAATGATATTACCAATTACTTCTGTTCCGTCTTTGTCTTTAGACTTACTTAAGAACACGATAGTTGATGCAGCATATTTCAATCCTCCACCACCACCCATATCTTTAGTTGGAACATAAGAACCAATTACATCATATGTATGATTTGTTACAATCATAGGTACGTCAAGTTTAGAAAGTTTCAATGACAACACTCGGAATGCACCACGCACAAGTTGTGCACGAGTCATATCACGAACATCTTTTCCATCTGAAACGTCTTGGACTTCTTTCTCAGTTGAAAGCATACCCAATGAGTCAAGAACGAACATAATAGGTTTACGAGCATCTTTTGGAACATTTTGATGATTGTCAAGAATCTTCATTGCTGAAGTTCTAAATTCTTGAATAGTTGTAACTGGAATTAATACAAATCGCTTTGGATCGATTCCACGTTCGACTAAAATATCTTTAGTCAATGCACCCTCAGATTCGAAGTATAAAATACCTGCCTCTGGATGCGAGTCTAGAAAGTTTTTACAAACTCCTAGAGCAAAGAAAGTTTTACCAGTACTGGACTCACCTGCCAATGCAGTTACCTTGTTGTTAGGTAGACCACCATAAATTGATCCACTCAACAATGCATTGAAAGAATAAGAACCTGTATCGATAAACTGTGTAGTATCACCAACAATGCCTGAATCGGCAAGTCCAGCATACTCATTGTCAAGACTTTTTACCATGTCTTTTAAATAGTTCATCACGACTCCTAGTTTAGATTAATATAATTATTCGCCAACAGAAATACCATTTACTCTTACTTTCGATCCAATTGGTGGAGCAGAAAGCATAGTCGTATTCCAAACAACACCATTATACCTTAAAGTAACAGTGTAGTCAACAGTTTGAGTTTTACTTTCGTAAACAGTATTACATACCATTCTCTCAACTTGTTTGTATTCTGGTTTTCCAGGTTTAGCCATTGCTCTGTTACCAATGATTGCACCTAGTACAGTTGCAATTTGATTACCATTACCTTTACCGATTTGATTACCGATTACACCACCAGCAATACCACCGATAACACCCTCAACACCACCAATCAAGTCTTGATTATCGACTCTCTCAGTTACAAGCTGTTGTGTACATACTTGTTGTGGAGTTGAAATAGTTTTTGTGTTATTGATAACGTTTTCAACAACTGCGTAATATCCATTATTTGCATTTGCAAGTGCTGGATTTGCCACCATAGCAATAAGTGCTACAGCAGGGATTAGTTTTTTAAACATATTTGTTCCTTTCATTTATTTTCAACGACTATTATACTACATTTCTTGTAAAAAGTCAACACCTATTTCACAAGGTTTTACAAGGATTTTAGAAGAAGTCTTCAAGACTAGCTGTTTCCCTTACCTTCCAACCTAATGGATGGACAACGATTTGTAAAGCATCTAGAAAAGACTTCTCGAATTGCATATCATAGTCTATGTATTTGTGAAGATCCAGTTCTTTCGGTAATTCAGATATGAAAGAAATGACGTTTTCTTGCACAGTGTTAGGGACTTTCAAGAATACATACTTAATCTTTTCGCCCTCTTTAATCAATGGATAACGATTAGTTAATTTTTTATCTTTAAGATGATAATTATAAACTAATGCACCACGACAATGGAATGGTGTTCCTTTAGTATAAATGTGTGAAGGATCACCATACGTCTTGATACCATTTACCGATCTAGGAAACGCAATGTCCTCGACCGATAAGGTATCATACTTCTCACGAAACTCATTAATAAAGGAGTAAAGATCTGATTGAGTTTTATGGAGAATAACTGGTAAAGCATGTCGCAATGCTTCACGAATTGCTTGAGGAGTTGAAGATTTAATCATCTCCAATCCCATTACTTTTAATTTTGGTTCAGCGTATTGAACACCCTCAGAGTTATGCACTGAAAGAACATATCGTTTCTTGGCAGTCCAGATACCTTTGTCAGCCAATACTTCTCGTTTCATATTCATCTTTTGATCAAACGCATTCATACGTTTTGCGAGATCAACATAACAATCATCAATGAATGGTTGAAACTTCTCTTCGCAAATCTTATCCATAAAACGAATAACCTTTGCTGTATCTTTTTGTTGTTCTTCCGTAAATACTTTATCAATTAGTTTTTCAAACGTTACATAAATTGAATCGGTATCAACAGCAATAATATAATCTACGCCAGTCGTTCCGATAATCTTATTAAGATACTCATTCATCTTATCGTGAATCCAACGAATGGATAACTGACCAGAAACTGTAATTGCTTCAGCCATACGAATATCAAAGTATCGGAACCATTCATTACCCATTGCACCATAAGCAGAGTTCAATGCGATCTTCATCGCCATTTGTAGATTGTTCTTTCGAGAGATAATCTTTTTATACGCAGGATCTTTTGTATTCTGATACTGTTGTTCAGCAGCAAGCATTTCTTTTTTCGCTACTGTTCGCTCACGATAAAGATCTTCCATAATCTTAGGGAATACACCAATCTTATCTTTTCGATAACAACTACCATTTGCAGCAACAGCTACATCAGTTTGTGGTTCTGCTTTGTTACGTAGGTAATGTTCAACACCAGACTTTTCACCATAAGGCAAAAGAGTTTCAGGTGAGATATTATATTGCATAATCAAATGTGGATATAGAGAGTTCAAGTCAAATGAAGCAATCCACTTATGCATACCAACCAATGGATCTTTTACATAAGCACCCTCATATTGAGAGGATTTGCTATTAGATTTTTTCGGAGGGATAATGATATTGTCTTCACGTAAGTGATTATGAACAAGCATATCCCACATTCTAACTTGTGAGAATACATCTTCATAATTAATCTTACCACCATACGCCATAGTCAATTGAAGTTCAATCAATCGCATTTTATCTTCGAGTTTGTCAACCAACACAACGTCGTGAACGTTATACTCAACAAACTTATTCCAATTGTTTTGATAGAATTCCTGGAACGTTGCGTATTCAGTATGATCTAATTTCTCTTCGCCCAACTCAACCTTAGCGATATTGTCAAGACGATAAGACTCTTGCATTGTATAAGTATATTTCTTATAAAGATCTAGGAAGTCAAGCTGACTTACTCCAGCGATATCATAAGCAAACTCTTTGTTACCACGAACAAAGATCTCACGTTCTTTGGTAATCTTCCAAGGACTTAATTGTTTAGCGTAATCTTCGCCAATCACTCTAGCGATACGACGATACAAGAATGGGATATCGAAGAAGTTAATATTCCAACCTGTAACAACGTCAGGTGTGTTCTTCTTCCACCAATCAACAAAGTCGATTAGCATATCTGATTCTTTTTTGAATTCTTTAAATGTGAAGTTGGTGGCATCGCCAGTGTATGGACGAGTACCCCAAGTTAGGATTTCTTTGGTGTTATAGTTTTGAATGGAAATAAGAAGGACTTCTTCATTTGCTAACTCGACAGACGGAAAGCCATTTTCTGAAGAAGTCTCGATATCGAGAGAATAGATACGGATCTGATCCATATCCCATTGAATGTCAGATGGATACTGTTTCCACAGCCACTGATACATCCAGTTTAATTGACCATGGATTTCGAATCCAGCTACGTCTTTGTAACGTTCAACAAAGTCACGTGCCTCTTTGATAGAGTCTATTTCAATCTCATAACAAGGACGACCATCAAGTGTTTTGTATTCGGTATCACCTTTGCCTTGTGTAGTCCAAACAGATGGTTTGAAGTTAATCTTATCAAGTTTGTGACGACCATTGACGATCGATCGAACCAGCAAAGTGTTACCCCACTGGTGAACATTAGTATAAAACGACAAAGAACTTCCTCCAACCATAAATTAATAATATATTATACTACAAAAATTTGAAAAAGTCAAGTTTAAATAATAAGTTTTTTCTCTGGAACTACCAGTCCTGAACCGAACATACGATTGTATTCATTTACAAGTCCAGTGCTTGGTGTAATCTCTGCAATTACTTGTGCACGATTAAATACTACTGGTTTCTTATCGTCAGAGTATGGACAAAAAGGAGCAAGTCCTAATCCCATTTTTTCTCCCTGCATTTGACGCATAATGATTGCAGGATTTGAAGCATGAATTTCTCCAGCGATTGGTTCATCAATCTCTGAGATAATTTCCATTGCGTTAGCTAGTTGTAGAATCTTGATCACGTGTTTCTCCATTCATTAATATTTTTTGCATTTACAATCTTTTAACAATAAGCAAAATCTCATTGCTGTATCGTAAATACAGTATTTAGAATTTGTATTCGATTTGTCCTTGGACTTCTTCGATTTCAATTCCTTTGGTTGGTTTGTCTCTTGATATTTCATCTGTTTTTATCTTTGCGTTTGGTGTGAAACTCCAATTCTCTGATTGGCACCCTGTAAGGAATCCAATAAGAAATCCAATCATACAAATTATAAAAATTGTTTTGATTGTATAGTAGGGAGCAGCAAATAGTCCAAGAAAGATTACTGCCAGTAAAATAACGTATATTAAGTTTATGTCCATAAGTCAATGAGAGGGGATTGCTCCCCTCTCTCCTATTAATTACCCATTACTGATGAAGTCGTTAAGTGCTTGTGCCTTAGCGATTATTTTTTCTTCAGTAGGGAATGGTACTAGTTCTGGTGTTGCTGGAATTGCTTCGCCTTTAGTACGAGCAATTTCAACATCTTGAAACCATTTGTTATCTGCTGCTTGTCGCTTTGCGTAACAATCTGATTCCAACATCTCTTTAGCCATTTTTAATAGGTCGAGACGTATTTCAAAAGGTGTCATAGGTTTAGCCATGATTTTTCTCCTGTGTGTTTGTGTGTTAATAAAATGTGGATGGACTTCACTCTCGCTACTATTCATCCACAATATACATTATACTTTATTTTTTCTTGCAGGTAAATCTAAATGTAAAAAGAGATGGGGAGCGAACTCCCCACCTCCAAATTAAGATTTACTTAACGTCGATCTTCTTAGGTTTTTTGTGTTCTGGAATTACTTTTTCCAAGACTACTTTTAGAATACCATTTAGATATTCTGCATTATTGATCTCGATGTGATCAGATAATGTAAAGGCACGTTTGAACGCACGATTTGCTAGACCTTGAAATAGGAATAGTTCATCTTTTTTGTCCTCAGTGTCTTCTTTTACTTTACCTTCGATGATCAGTTTGCCATCATCGATTGTTACTTCGATGTCGCTTTTTGCAAAGCCAGCTACTGCCATCTCGATGACGTATTTGTTTTCATCCACTTTCTTAAGATTATAAGGTGGATAGTTGGGAATGTTTTTAGCAATCATATCATGCATCTCGTGCATTCTTTCTAATTGCTCATCAAATCCAACCCATACTCGATCAAAGTCTTTGAAGTTTCCAAAAATGCTAGGGAGTGTCATATTATTTTACTCCTTTCGCAAATTCAGATACAACTGTATCGGTAACACGTGCAGTAGCTTTCGCATATGCAGTATTAGCATCGATCTGATCGTGGGCGATTGATTTTAGTTTGCTGTCGAAAGTAAATGTTTCGACAAATTTTTTGGCAGCAGTTGAAATGCTGTCCAGAGTGTTGTTGATATAGTTCAACATAGTATTGCCTCCTTATTAAGCAAGGTTTGTTTATAAAAACCAGATCCACAAGGGCATCTGGGGTTTGCATAGAATACAATCATATTCTATACAGGTATATTTAGGGACTCTTCATAAAATGTCAAGTCCCTAAAGTATTCTTTTTTCGCTCGGTTGGTATTCGTTTTTGGAATACCTTGTAATTACTTGTTACATACGTACATAGTAATTTCAAATCCGAAACGCATTTCAGTTGCTGTTGGTTTTGTCCACATGGTATTATCTCCTAAAAATGTTTCTCACATATCTCGAGAGAGCCGAAGCAGATCTCGATTGAGGAGCGCACTCAAAATGAGTACATTAATACTTAGTACAACAACCCTCAAAAACAACTAAGGGAATTCATTAGTTTCACCTAATGGTTTTACTTCTTTTTACCGATATTATATTTCGGTACAAGTTCCCACTCACCTTTTTCTTTGTGCGTTAACACTTTGATTTGTGATAGGGATGCTTTAGGTTCTGCCTTAGTAGAATCCATAACTTTTAATAGATTCCAATCTGACAGAAGATTAGCAATAGTGTTACGACGTTCAACATCATTTATAGTAATATTTGACTCTTTACCATCAAGAGCAAATAGTTCTTTAAAATGAACGATGAAGTATCGTCCTTGTTTATGCAAAATGTGACAAGATTGATAAAGTTTCTTATCGGTTCTTGACGCAATGCCAATTCTTGTTAGTGTTTCTCTGACCTTTAGAAAATTATCTGGTTCAGGTAGACTCACTTCAAGCATGGACTCAGGAGTCCAATCGTAATAGATCATCTCATTAGACATTTTATTTCTTTCCACCTTTATTAAGTTTTTCTTCAATAGCAAGCAATTGATCTTCAGTTAACAAATCAACAACATTCCTTGCTTTCTCGGTGGAATACCCATAGTATTCCATCACCAGTTCAATTTCTTTCGTTTTGGCATCAGCTTTGAACCATTTCGAATATCGTTTTCTTCTGGTAATAGTATTTAGTAAAAATGAAAATTGCCATTCACGAGGAATCTCGATAAAGCGATTCATTTCGTTCGCATATAATACTGTATCTGGGAAATAAGATAATCCTCTATTCACCATAAATGGTGTATAGTTTTTTATTGCAAGTGGATCCTCTTCTAATAGGTTTTTCTTGGTAGAGTTTATACTATTAAGGAAGTCAAAGGGACTAGCCATATTAACTCCCCTACTTAAACTTACAGTTAGCCATAATCTCTGTAAATGCTGCAGTCTTATTCAGATCGTGGTCTGCAACAAATGCTGCTTTGTATTGATAGTCTGCAAGAATCAAAACCAATTGAGGAATCGATTCTGGTACAAGATAATCATTACTTTTATTGAACAACTCGCTAAACAAAGCTGTTGTATCTAGATCTGAATTTTTAGCAATCCATTTACGGACTTCTGTGAAGTTCTTTTCCTTCAGAAGTTTAAAGAGATTAGTATACGATTCGTCAGAGGTATTTACTAGGACGCCACTGTCGATTGTACCACTTACCGAATATCGCTGAAGTTCATTCAACACTCTACGGAAGTCAGGGAAATATCGCTCCACAAGACTCGCTACTGCTTTTTGATCATGCTCGATACCCTCAGTTTTAAGGATTTCAACAACACGTTTAAAGAAAGCAGTGGCAACTGCAGGTTTCTCTTGTCCTGGAATCTTAAACTCTACTACCGAACAACGACTGTGTAGTGGTTCAATAATACGATTTTTAAAGTTACAGGTGAAGATGAAACGACAGTTCGCAGAGAATTCTTCAATGAACCCTCGCAACGCAGGTTGGGTTGAATTTGCATTTAGGTAATCAGCCTCATCGAGAATAACTACCTTTCGTGCATCAGTTAGTGAAACAGATGACGCAAAACTTTTAATCTTAGTTCGAAGAACATCAATACCTGATTCTTCCGAGCCATTAATAAAAAGATATTCCGCACCGATTTCGTTACACAATGCCTTTGCCACAGTAGTTTTACCCACACCAGCACCACCACAGAACAAGAAGTTCGGTAGTTGTCCAGTTTGAATAAACTCGTGGAAAGTATTTTTGAGAGATTGAGGAAGTATACATTCATCTATTTTAGATGGACGATACTTCTCAACCCATAGATATTGATCACTCATTCGCTTACCTCATAATGTATGTTGAGTGGGATTAACTGCTAAACTTTGTGTCTGCTTCAATCGCCACGTAATATGTAAGATCAGATTTCTTCGCTGAGAATTTAGAGATCCTCTTGCTTGAAACACTTACTGTGTAATCTGTAATTACCATTTTTAGATTCTCAACACGAATGTTGATTCGGTAGTTACGATCGTCTTCACCAATGTCAAACTCATAAGAGTTCGCAGTAGCATTTTTCTTATCGCCTACGATAACTTTTTGTTTACCATCTTCAGCAACAATCGCTACGTCATTCGCACGCAATACAGATGCAGTTTTAAGAATCATACCTAGCTGTTCGCCAGACAAATCGAATTCTACTTCAGCATCTACTGGAAGACTATCCTTAGTTGGTGCAACCAATACTGATGGATCTGCAGCAAAGTATTTAATGGATGATTTACCATTTTTAATTGCTACATATTTATCTGAAAATTCCAAATCTGGATCTTCAAATAGAGACATCGCTCCTAGAAATTCATTCAAGTCATAGATACCAAAATCTTTATTGAATGTTTCTGCAATGGTCGTAGTCGCCATTACGTTTTTCTGTGCACTGATTGTGCTCAGTTTATTGCCTTCTTTCAAAAGAAGATTGCTGTTGATACCAGCAAAGTTCTTTAGAATGGCTTGGGTTTCTTTACTAAACTTCATTATAAGTTCTCCTTGTTTTCGCTGTTGTTAGTAGTGTCATGTACGTGTAGAGCAATTAATGCATAATGTAGAATCTTCATAAGATCGGCTCGATTAAATCCATCTTTCTTGCCATACCTCTGAGTATATTTCAACACATTGCCTAACGCAAATCCCATGCCATGACCACAATCGATGATAAACTCAGTCGATTGAAACTTGTTTTTACTATAGTGACCAGAATAAGTTTTATCAACATACTTCTGTAGTTCGTTGATTAGATTTTTCTCGTCAAATTTATAAGTTATTTTATCACTCATACCTATAGTATACTTTGATTCTTCTTGCAAAGCAAATGAGTCATCAAAGAATAAATCTTTTTGGAAGATAGGTTCGCTCATATTAATTTCACCAAGATAAAGATTTGTATTACAAGTACTGCAATAGGAACGATCGTTCTAATCAATTCCATTGTATGATTGTACTCATCCAGTTTTCGTTCTAATTTGTTTCTAGTATATTTCATAGTTTTCATAATTTAGTTTTGCCAATAAAAAAGATCCAGTGGCGAGATGGCGTTCGCCACTGGAAAGGATTCATCTCTGGGTCAGAATCAGAAATGAATTATGCAGCAACAGTAGCAGATGTTTTAACATCGATACCATTTTCTGCCAACTCTGCAAAGAATTCTTCATCCTCTTTAGAGTTGATTGCTTGAGTTGGTTTTGAAGCCAAACTCGATTGCAATTTTGTAGCCTGTGCTTGCTTCACGTACTGCTCAGGATTTGCTCCATTAGCAGGAAAGAAGTATACACCAGACGAAATCTTATTAGTCTTGAAGAGCCAGTTAGGATAACCCACTTTCACTCCACCATTTGATCTCTCAGCTTTCAACTTCATTGCAGCAGACCAGCATTCTTTTAAAGAAATAGTTCCACCATTAGCTAGTTTTGGATATACTGTAGCAATAGTATCAACCCACTTCTTTTGAGTCTTGGTCAATTTATCATAAGTCAACATTTTATATTCTCCTAAGTTTAGATTGCTACTGATTCTTGTTCTTGGGTTTCTGCAGTCGGTGCTGAAGTATCCGTAGATACCTCAGTTCCTTCCTCACCACTAGAAACTTTGTCGAACAGGTCGATAAAGGCAAGACGAGTAGCATCGTCAAACCTATTCGTACATAACTCGATCGCTTTCTTCTCATTCTTGAAGATCGAGAATGCTCTCACGATATGTACCAATCGACGAGTGGTAATTGTTTCATCAACACCACCAGCATCGAAAGTCTTACGAATAACATCTGCCCACTTAACAAGTGTATCAGCGTATTCAAGATTCACACATCCGTAGTGATTCATCAAATTCACGACGATCTTCTTCTCAATATTAGCAGAAGGATAGTCTTGATTGAAAGTCACTGCGAATCTTTCCAGGAATGCTTCATTGAGTACGTTCGTACCAATGTATCTTCCATCGTCGCTACCTTTACCCTTTGTGTTGGCAGTAGCGAAAATATTAAATCCAGTTGCAGGGATAATCATTTCATTCTTCAATTTGAAGTAGAATGGTTTACCCTCAAGAATTGGTTGTAAGCAAAGAAGTGTATTCGCACCACCTGCATCGATCTCATCGAGCAATAGAGGAATACCCAATCTCATCGCAAGGACGACTGGTCCTTCAACGATTTGAACGTTACCATCAACAAGAGTTTTTGAACCAATCAACTGATCTTCGTCAGTCATTGTATTCAAGTTCACCCTAATCAATGGAGTCTTGTGCTTAGCGCAAATTTGTTCTACAGTTGTAGATTTACCATTACCAGTTGGTCCAGAAACATAGACTGGGTAAAACATCTTTGAGGTAATGATTGTCTCAAGATCTTTGTAGTTACCAAATGGTACGTAGTTAGTGTCTCTCTTTGGAACAAGAGAAGAAGAGTCCAACGAATCAACGATGGTTGGCTTAACTACATCTGCTTCAATCGCAGGAGCAGTGTTAAAGTTACCACCAGGAATTGCGTACAATCCTCGAGAAACTTTGTTAGTCATCAACCAATTCATAGATCCAGTTGTCTTAGTTTTTTTCATAGTTTCAAGAATTTGATTTCTTGTAACAGTACCTGAAGTTTTTACATCAGGGAAGATCTCAAACAATGAGTTCAAGAACATTTCATCTTTTTTTGCCATCATATTTTTCACCTTTTGTTTCATAATTTATACGTATATTATACTACAGTTCTTGCAGAAAGTCAACACTTTTCTGCAAGAAAATTTCATTTTTATTGGATCCCTGTCCATCTGATTTCTTGAGTCTCGAACGACTCATCGAAAACGTTACCTCTTGGGAAATTCATTGCAGGGGAATTCCATCCTGCTGCTTTTAAAAGATCGCCAACTTTAAAACCTTTGTTAAGTCTTTCAATCGCTGGAGTCATTTTCTTAAGAATAAATCCTTGCACAGTTCTTTGTGTACCATTGAAAGAAACCAATCTAATATAAGCACGACCATCTTCGAACGAGAGATTGTTACAGTACTGTTCAGCCATCTCATCTCTAATTTGATCTCTTACTGGATCGCCAGTTCTCTTACCCCAAGTTCTGTAAGAGTGTCTCATTTTATCAAAAGTTTTCTCAATTTGTTCAAGCATTTTTGGTTCGATTGTCATAATGTTTTCACCTTTCTTCATAATTTATACGACTATTATAGCATAAATCTTGCAGAAAGTCAACACTTATTTGAGGTTTTTTTCATCTTTTTTTGCTTGTAAAATCAACATTTTAGGCAATAACCCTACTAATTTAAAGGGTATTAGTCGTCTTTTCTTGGTTTTCTTTCAAATAAGTAGCTGTTTTAAGCACCCAAGGATCCCTATGAGGTAGATGCATACCTGTTGCACCACTCCAATCCCTAAAGTATTCATCATACCATCCCATACCCTCACAGAGTCTAGGATGATCTTTTTGTAATTGAGTAAGTTCGTCTGCCCATTCTTGCCATTGTCCATCCGTAACGATAGATGTATCTAATTGATAATATAAACAAGAGTGCACCAGCATCTGAGATCTTCGTTGTTTGATACGTTCGAAGATCTTTTGTTCTTCTGGAGTTCTTGTTAGTTCTTCTAGATTTGTTGTCATGCTACCATCCCCACAAATTGGTTCAATAACACCTTGCTTGTTTTTCTAGTATCAAGATGCTTAGTGAATTGTCGAGCGATCTGGTGGACAGTCATTTTGCCAGTAACCTTAAGATCGTCTTCAACCATTTTAAGTTTGTTAGATGCAATTACAAACATCGCATCTCTGTAGTTTGTTTCAACATTCATAAAACCCTCTGTTCTGAAACCAGATCTAAAGTCAGCAATGATCTTTTCAGTAACATAGAATCCATCTGAATTTTTAGCATTCATATTGTGATTAATGAAAGAGTAGATTTCTCGTCTGTTGTTTTTCAAGATATGGAAACCAACAATGTTACAGTTGTATCGATCTTTCAACATTCTCAATAATGATTTAGTTTGATCAGATCCGTATTTAAAGTTTCTGTATTCTCTTTTAGTCACAGGATCGATCAAAGTATATTTCACATTCTTACGATCTCCCTCTTTAGTTCTTTCAACTGGTCCTTCGATCTGAAGAGAGTGTCCTTCACCATCAGTCAAAGTAATGAAAGTTGGGATTTGAACATTGTTCTCTGTGATAAACTTACCCATATAGTCTTGCATATACCATAGTGATTCATTCAATGGAGTAGAGTGCAAACCATAGTCGTCAGAGAAATTAAATGGTCCAATAATCATAAACTTAGCCATTTGATTAAACTCATTTGATCTCATACCATTAGTAAAGAATTCAATCAAGTGGAATCCATCAGGAATTAAAGTGTGTTCAGTTTTTGCTTTAATCCACAATGGGTGTTTTGCATCACTTACTTTTTTGTACATGTCTTCACCAAAGTTTCTACCATTGGTAAAAGCAAATACTTTGTAAGGGATTTGAATCTTAGCACAGAACATCGCAAGAACGACTGTTTGTTTAAGAGTATCATACATCGTTGGGTTCATAGAACCAGACCAATCAACTAACATTACCATACCATGGTTTTTGCCATCAGGTAAAGTAGTAACTCTTTTGAATAGATCTTCTTTCAGCTTGTAAGCATAAAGTTTTCTAACATCGATCTCACCTGACTTAGCAGTTTGAGCACGAGCAAAACGAGATGCTTGCTTTTTCATTTCAAATTCTTTTACAAGATAAGCAACATCTTTTTTACAGTCGTTCAAAAACTTATCAGCATCTTTTTCTCTTGAAGAAAAGAATTCTTTATAGTCTCTTACTCTCCATCCACCATTGTATGCCTGATGCAATTCTTTAAGAACAGTCTTGTAATCAACAACTGGATTGTATACAACGTTTGAAGAGTCATATTTAATGTTAGCGTAAACAACTGAAGTGTCTGCTTTCTCAGCAAGATTTTCACTTAGGTTTTTATCAGTGATAGACTCACACTCATCTAATTCTTCGACTGGGGTTGCTTGGTTTTTTTCAGAGTGATAAGAAGTTGATTCTTTTCCATCTGCTGGTTTGTATTCTGCGTCGTCAGAAGATTTTGTGTCCTCCTCCGATTGGTCATTGCTATCGTTCTCTGTTGAACCATCTTCGTCACCTTGCTCATCGCTATCTCCATCAGCATCTGAATCTTCTTCTTCGAAATCTTCATCTTCATCAAGATCATCAAACATATTATTAGATGAATCATCGTTAAAATCATCTTCTTCAGTATCAATTTGTGGCATTGAAGCAAGTTTTTGAGCCAACAAATCTTTTTGTTTTTGTCTCTCTTCACGAGTCCAACCCAACAACTCAACAGCTAGGTTATATACATCGTGAATAGTATCACAAGAATCAATTCTTTTCAACCAAAGTGTTTCTTCAACATTAAATTTAACACCACAGTTAAATCCAGCTTTGAAGTAAAGATTAGCACGATCAATGAACAGAAGATCGTTAAGATTTTTATCAGCAATACCAAAAAAGTCTTTTTCTTGTAACTGTTTGTAAGCTACGCTGAAAGACTTTTTCAATCCAGGATATTTTTTCTTGATTAATTTTTCGATACGAACATCTTCAATAACGTTCATATAAGACATCAACGCACGAGAAGTTTTAAGATCTTCCATGTGATCGTTGGTAGTGTAAAGAGCATGCCCTACTTCGTGACCAATAAGCATTTCTTCTTGCTCAAGAGTCATGTCCTTCCAAAGTGGAAGAGTAAGTACACGTGTTTCAGTATTAAAGGATGCAGTGCTTGCGTTACCTCGAACGACAGTGATGTTCTCAGTAGCAAGTAGTTTAGCTAGTAGGTCTTTTTGTTCATTCATAATATAATCTTTCTCAATTTTCATAGGGTAATTATACTACAGAGTTTGCAGAAAGTCAACACTTATTTGTGAAAAAAAGCACTTTTTTTGTGTTTTTTTGAAAAACCCTGTAAAATCAAGGGTTTTTTAAGATTGCAATGCAGATAGAGAGCCATAATACATCTCCATTGAGGTAAAGTCCTCCTCAGTGGGAAACCCCTTGCTCTCGTTTGCTAGAACGCTCTCTAGCCCCTCTAAAAAGCTGTTTATATCATCTATAGGAACTAACGATAGATCGCTCTCTCCAGTAACTGTTTGCATATAGCTATAGGTACTAGAGTCGATTTCCGAGTGGTTTGCAAATTTAGCCATAATATATCTCCTTTTGGATTTGGAAATGGTGCCGAGAATCGAACTCGGATAGGAGGATTTGCAATCCTCTGCGTAACCATTCCGCCACACCATTACAGTATATTATACTGCAAAGGTTTTAAAAAGTCAACACTTATTTTAACTATTTTCTAACTTCATTTCACCATCGGAATTCATCGTTACGAACCTAGTCATCTTCGCTTTCTTAATCATCTGTTTCTTATACTTCTTGATAGCCATCTCGAACTTCATTTTAGACACTCTTTGTGTAAACTGAATACCGAGCATATGGTCGTATTCGTGTTGGAACACACGACTAGTGATTCCTGATAGTGTAGCTTTTACTTCTTCACCTTTGAATGTGAAGTATCTTACCTTAACGATCTCTGGACGTGCAACTTTAATCCATAGTCCTGGAACAGATAGACATCCCTCTTCAGCAAGAATTGTTTGACTGCTTACTTCTAGGATTTCAGGATTGAACACAGCATATTGTTCTGTGTCAACTACAGTCATCGCAAATACCTTATGAGGTAATCCGATTTGATTTGCTGATAGACCAGCACCACCTAACTTATTAGATGTTTCAATAAGAAGTGTTCCTATTTTTGCAGCATCTTCTGTAGTGTTCTTTTCAAAGTCCCAAGCTACGCAAGGTTTACGTAGATGTGGATCGTCAAATGCTAGCAATCCTGATTTTCCAGGATTAGCTATAACTTCTGTTGTCATATTCTAACTCCTAATTCTTTAGCAAGAGCAAACATCTCCTCTTTCATTTTTAATTTTTGAACCTTACGTGCTTTCATGTCAGGTGTTTCAAATTTAGTCTGACTGTCTTCACTAATCCACGTATCTAACAAACGATGCTTGAACTTAAGATGCTCGAGTTTGTCTAATTTATAATCACGTTCTGTCATTTTCTTTACCCATCTTTTTTTCATTACGCTCCTTTTGCAATTACCGAGAAGTCATTCTTCTTCTCGAATTTAAGTACCGATCTAAACTTATCGAATAGTTGGTCACCTTTGTGGCTGATTACGAAAACATTAACGTGTTGATCCAAATGGTCTACAAGTGACATAAAGTAATCAGTACCAGTAGAGTCCAATGAAGAATCAAAGATCTCATCTAGAATTAGAAGAGAAGTATTAATGCTGTTCTTCATCTTAGCAATTTGTCGCCATGTAAACAAGACTGCTAAGTCAATACGCATTTTCTCACCCTCACTAAAAGAGTCGTAAGTAAACTCATCACGATAACGTGAACGTATTGTCTCATTGAAGTTTTCATCTAGTTCGAAGTGAACATAGAAATCCATTGCCTGTAAATACTTGTTAATGAGTTTATTCATCACAGGTAAATACTCACGAATAATTGCAGTCTTAATACCAGAGTCTCTCAAGAGTTGTTGTGCGATTGACTCTACGTTAGTTTGTTCTTGTAGTTGTGTTCTTAGATTAACAGTCGTAAGAGCATCTTTTGCTAATTGTTTAAGTCTTTCTTTTTCTTTATCGACATCCTCTGTGTTCGTATTCAGAGTTTCGATATCTTTACGCAACTTAACGTTTTGTTTAAATAACATCGTCATTGCTTGATTGTTAGAAACCAATTCATTATTCAAACGAATAATCTCTTGACTGGTTTCTGAAATTTGTTTCATTCGATTTGATAGTTTTTCGAATGCTTCTTTTAGCTGTTTGCTTTGACTTACCTTAGTACTCTTTTCATCTTGCAATTCAGAAACTAATTTGTCTTTGTGAGTATGTTCAATACCCTGTAGGCAAGAAGGACAACTATCGTTTTGTTCAAAGAAAGTAAGTTGTTTTTCTACTCGTTCTAGAGTATGACTTTGAACAGAGATATTCTTTTTAAGATTGTCTAGTTCTTCGTGAACTACATCAGAATCATTAATAGATGAAGTCGATTCTTTGATTGAGTTTTGTAGTCCTTCAATAACTCCATTCAGTTCGTCGATCTCAGCATCGTGTTCTTTGATTTGATCTTGAATACGAGTTACCTGTTCTTTCTTAGATTCTGAAAGAGTTTTAATAATTTTAGTTTGAGACTCAACTGCATTCTTCGCTACATCGATTGCTCGCTCAGCATCCTTCAGTGATTCTTTTGTATCAATCATTCTTACACGTAGCATATCATTCATTGTAGAGAAGATACTGATATCCAGAATATCCTCAACAACTGCACGACGAGCATACTGAGGTAACTGCATAAAAGGAACATAAGATGCACTTCCTAGTATACATACCTGACAGAATGTTTTGTAGTTAATTTTTAGAATTTGTTGTTCAATGATCTTTTGATAGTCTGAAATTGCAGCAGACTGATTGATCATAATTCCGTTTTGCCAGAATTCAAATCGATGTGGCTTAATCATTCGGTAAATACGATAGTGTTGCGTACCGACTGTGAATTCGATTTCGACTTCTGCTTGCTTGGCATTAATACTATTGACAAGCTGTGGGATTTTGATTTTACGGAAAGGTTTACCGAATAGACCAAAGCACAATGCGTCAAGAATAGTAGACTTACCCTCGCCATTTTTACCAACGACCAGTGTAGTTCTACTTCTATCTAATTGTACTTCATTCCAAACGTTACCTGTGGAGAGAAAGTTTCTCCATTTAAGTTTGTTGAATACTATCATACTGTAATATTAATCGCCTCTGTATAGAGAGTCTTCATAAAGACTTTCAGTTTCTCTTTATCAACACTTGTCGTTTCGACACTGTCAATGTAGTTACTTAATACATCCATTGTATCTTCTAAATTGATCGACTCATCAAGTTCTCCATCTTTAAACTCACTAAAGTCCTCTATGATTTTTACATCATAAGGATCGTTATTATACACCTTATTCATAAAAGTGTCAAACTTGTAAAAGTCTGATTTTTTACTTACGACTATTTTAACGTATTTTTCTTTGCAAGACTGGAAATCAAAGTTCTCATAATCATTTTCTTGATCATTGTATTCCAAACGATAGAACATCGTATAAGGATTCATTACAAACTGTAGTTCTCTTGTCGTAGTATCAAAGAAGTGGAAACCACGAGGATCGTTATAATCATTCCAAGTAAGTTCGTAAGGATTACCCAAATAGTAAATATGTCCATTGTTATTACGATGGTGATAGTGTCCAGTGAAAACCATATCAAATCGCTTAAACACTGCAGGATCTAAACCACCATGACTTGTCATACCACGATGCATTGTGAAACCAGCAATCTCAAAGTGCCCCATACATAGAGGTGCTGCAGTAGTATTAATTAGATCCATTGACTCAGCATAATTCTCTGCACAAATCCATGGCATCATAGCGATATCTGTTTTATCGATTGTAATAAGTCGTGGACTATCAATGATAGTTACGTTCTTGTATTCGTTTAAAAGAAGATCAGGAGAGTTAATGTCGTTGGTGTTCTTATAATAGGTATCGTGATTACCTGCCAACATATACATTTGCATGTCGTTCTTTGCGATCTCGTCAAAGAAAAACTTCTTAACTTGTTTTAGTGTATTGAAATTGATATACTTACGACGATCCCATGTATCGCCTAAGTTAAGGATTGTTGTAATACCCTTTTCTTTGAGTGCTGGAAAGAATACATTCGTATAAAACTTTTCTTGGTAGTCTAGGAATGCTTGGTTATCGTTTCGTGCACCGAAATGTAAATCAGTTATTATCGCTACTTTCATCATCTTCTCCATTATCTAATGCCAGTTCGTCTAAACCCATACTACGTTTAAGACGATCTTCCGTTTTCTTTGCTTTACGTCTTTCAATATAATCATCAAAGTTTTGAGTACTTCTACGGAAATCGATATATTGATTAGTGTAAAATGCCTCATCACCCTCAAGTTGATCAAAGACTTCCATTGGAAGTTCTTGAATAATCTTATTCTTAACATAAGACTGTTTACGTTCTTTCATAATTCTTCGTAAGAAAGCGTAGTAAATAATCTGTGTAAAATAAGAGAAAGGGTTCTTACTTTTTTCAGGATTAAAGTTTGAAAGGTATAAAATGCAATTTTCTACACCATCAAGAATCATATCATCTCGATAGCTGTAGTTAATGAAATTTGGTTTATAGGAAAGATGAGTAGCGATCTTCAAAAGGCATTCGCCAATGAAGTTAGGGATCTGTGGTTTATCTTCACCAGAGTTCTCCGCATCATAACAATCTTTTTTATATTGTATCAGTGCCTGTAAAAATTCTTCGTTGTTTACGTAATGGGCACGTTTTTTCTTTTTTTCACTCACAAATGGTTTCTCCAATTCGTTTAATATAACATAAGTTTACTTTGTTTTTTATTGCATAACAACCTCAAGAAATCTTTGAAAATAAATTGCTCTGCAAACTTGACTGGGGTATACTTGTCGGTGTTAGGGTTGAAGTGAATTAGAGTTAGTGTAGAGTATTCTTCTCTTTACGTTCTAAGTATTCTTCTTCCTCATACTCGTCTTCGAAAAACTCCTCTGACTGTGTATCACGATTAACATCGTCTAACTTAGTCATTTTCCCAATTAATCTCTCGATACGATCTTTTAACTCTTCAGCAGTAATCGCTTCAGAGTCGTGTACACTTTCATTTAATGGCTTACCATCTTTACCAACTCTCATTGGTGTTTCGTGTTGTTGCCATAAATTAAGATAGAATGGAACTGCAAATGCATGCATTGGTTTAACGAATACGATATCTTTTTTAGGTAATTCGAATAATCGATCTTGAGTAAAACTGCAATATGGACCAGCAGTTATCGTTTCAATTACTCCACCCTCTACAAATCTTGGATAATTCTTTACGTGAAAAGGATACTCGACTGTAACTGTTGAAGGAGTTTCATTCCTTTTAATACCAACAAGTACTTCACCAGTAGACATTTTTATGGTAACAAAGTTATCGTCTTTAGTAGGTGCTGTCATAGTTTTACCTTTATAATTTTGTAGTTAAAATTCTCTTCACTGTATTGGCGAATACGTTCGCTAAAGTGATTGAGTGTATGATTCTTCCAAGACTTCCAGTGAAGATCATCAGCGAGATCATACAAACTACATTCGGTCTTGCCCTCTTTTAATCTCAATCCTCGACCGATGGATTGGAGGTTTCTTATTTTACTCTTTGATGGACTAGCAAAAATAATGTTTTCTATGCTGGGAATATTAATACCAGTAGAAAAAGTTCCAAAGCTAGCCACAATAATATTGTTATTAGTATCGGTCGCAATCTCACGGATTTGTTCCCTGTGAGCGACAATAGTTTCTCCCGATACAAAAAATACCTGTTTCTCATCACCAGCTTTTTTCTCTATTGCCTCATACAAAGGTATGCCATGTTTCATAACATACTGGAATAATACGAGAGTATTGCCTTGGAGTTTACAAGCAAGGTTAGTTATAAAACTATTTCTCTTATCATTAGTACAAAGGAAGTCCATCTCATCTTGATATTGATTGTTCTTTCTTCCCTGTCTTGTAATCTCATCGTACTCTAAGAGTAGACAAGTAATATTTAGTTTCGCCAATCTGTCAGTTTCCATTAGTTGCTTGGTTGTAGTAACCTTATGGATCTTACCAAAGATACCCTCAAGAACTAACTTATGAACCTTTTTATTGTCTAACGTTCCTGTCGTACCGATACGATAACGAATGTGAGGAAGTTTCTCCATAATAGAGGTTAGACTTCTAGCTTTAAATTGATGTGCCTCGTCTCCGAATATAACATCGAATTGACTAAACCATGCACGAGGTTGTTTATAGATTGATTGCCACGTAGTAATTAATACGTCTTTTTCGAATTCTTTAGGAAAGCCACTGTATAGTTTTTGACAATGATTATGTGCATCCCAATTGTTTTTGGAACTATAATCTACAATGTCTTTATAGAATTGCTCTACTAATGATGTCGTAGGTACTACAATCATAACCTTACGATCTTGCAAGAGATGATAACGTAGAGCAGTATAGATGATGAAACTTTTACCTGATGCTGTAGGCGATAATAACAAGCATCGTTCTTTATTTAATGCAGTGTGTACTGCTTGGATTTGATAATCTCTAATTTGTATAGGTACGCCACGAGTACTAGGCTCGAGCCAATTAGCAAACTCTTCTACTTCGTCAAAGCTAATTCCATTATCAGTTTCGAATTGTTCTTTCGGAGTAGTATATACTAATTCATATTCTCTGTCAAAACAGAATTTTTCGACATAGTCGTAGAGTCCTACGTAAAGTGTTTTACGTAGACGATCGTACATACGAATCTTCCCATCCCATAGTCGTTGACGGAACTGAGGTGTAAACCTTGCTCCTGGAACTTCAAACGTAAAGAAGTCTGATAGTTCTTGCTCAACACTATCTTCAGAGAATAAACGTAGATGTACTTCGTTTATCTTTTCAATGTAGATTTTATGCGCCACTGATAAATTTCTTCCAATCAATCGCTGAACGAATCGTCCAATCACGTCCCTTGATTGAAAGCATAATACTTTCGCAACATTCAATGCACGTTTTTAGATAGTCAACTTTTAATTTAGCTTTAATGAGATCACTATCTCCATTAAGGAATTCGTCCATCTCGTTGCGTAGTGGTTTGATACCTTGCCACTGTTCCCAACCATTCATGTCTAATTCTGCTTTACTCAGTTCGCCACGATAGTAACGAAACTTTTTAACACGTAAAGAATTATACTCGGTTGTGTGTGCAGCATGTTTCATCTTAAAGGAAATAAGATGATTGAGGTATTTGGCGTGTAGATTGGGTGTTCTTACTGATTCACGATCGAGATGGTCGTCGTCGATCGAGCAGTCCTTAGCCCATTCTTCCTGTAACTGTTCTATATTCATAACAATAACTCCATAGTTTAGTCATATTATACTACAATATACTTTGCAAGTAAATCACTTGCAATTAAATCCACTCTTTTTTCTCTTTTTCTAAAGTGGGTGCAATTTGTTCTTCAAATACTTCCTCAGTCACGCAAAACGCTGCAAATGGACCAATCTCTGGAACAACAGTTTCTGTTATTTTATCAGAGTGAACCATTGAGTAAGTCTTGCATTGGTCTACATCTTGAAACTTCACGTTGAATATGTACAGTTCTCGTGATCCATCGACTGGATTACCAGCCAATGCGATACAAATTAGTATCCATTTCATATTAGTATTCTATTCTATTAGAGACAAATTTGTAGTAGGTAAATCTAAAGCTAGTTCTAGCTACGAGATATTGAACGTCTTGTACTTTGCTATCGAACTGTAGAGCATCGAGAGAAGTTGGGAAACAGTCAATAAATCTAACATATTTGCTCGGTTGATTGTTATTATTGAGAACTGTCAAAGTAGCATCTGAATAGTTCTTTGCTAGTTCTCCGATCAATGCGCTCTCGTCAGAATTAATGAAGTTAAGATATTGATCGTGTCCAGTTGGGAATCCTAGAGCAACGATCCACTTATATACTGTTTCATAATTTTTCATGTCTTCATCTACAATAAAATCAAATGACAACTCACCATACGTTAACATATCTCCAGGAACTGGAGTTTGTGCGAATGGGTTTCCAAAGATAGGTTCTCCCAGAGTAATTCCTGGAAGATTAACACTTTGAACGTAGAAAGAGATGTCTTTCAATTTGGCAACATCAAACCTAAACCCATTAGGATTTAATGGATTTATATTCGAGGGAAAGTTACCAGCTGTAGCAGTCATTTGTGTTTCTCCGTAGATGTATTATTATTTAGGTATCTTATTATTTAGGGCAAAAAAAAGAGGGGAGATTTTCATCCCCCCTCTTAGACTTCGTATTACTACGAGGTTAAAATTACATTAAGTTTGCAACTTTAACTTTTCTGTAGTAGTAGTTTTGACCTGCAGCCAAACCATTACCAGACCCATCAAGAGATGTGAAAGGATTCGCAACCATGCCGTATCTGGTCTTAAAGCCAATTTTGGGCTGGAAAGTAGCAGGATCAACTGCACGTA